>PPYF01437360.1_pt1 | contig 75570 bp, 50 predicted proteins | sample 1559871 | NCBI WGS metagenome assembly PPYF01 (sample SAMN08240021, study PRJNA423297) | Human gut metagenome, whole genome shotgun sequencing project.
AGAGAGAGAGAAAGAGAGAGCATACGCACCTCATGGCGGCAAAAACAACATGGCACAAGCTGATTGATCTATAAAAAAAGTACAATACTTCGATGTGTTGAAACAACGCGTCATGTGATACCACGTATCACATTTAATACTAAAAATAAATCACACCGAATTTACTGAATATTACTATAAAAAGTTTCATGTCCGTTTTTAAATATGAAACTATTTTCATAAGTTACAATAATCACGATAAGATATCCCTGAGCATATCCCAAACCTGTTTCAAAAAATATTTTGGAACATTCTGAACGCCCCGATACTACTGATACCGACCTCACGATGCCGTCCTGCCAATTGCCTCCTGGGACTCCGAACGTACCCCGCGCCGTTCAGCCTGAAAATAGCGTCCGCACAACTGTACCCTACCCAGCAACACGCCAGCATATTCCACTAACGCCCATTCTTCCTTTCGAGAAGAATGGGCGTTTTTATACGAGCGAGTATTTCTGAAAAAAGGAAGCATCGTTTCCGCATAGGACATGCCGCTCATAGAGAGCTGGCCCATTCGTGAAACCCGGAACAGGCAAAAAAAGAACCACTGGATGCTTCATTCTGCGCCTGCGCTAACGCCGGGCGCACAACGGATTACGCTCCGGCCTTCGTCGAGGGCGAGGGAACGCGATATCCATAAAGAGACGGCTCAGGACTAAAAGGAACCTTCACATCGGCCTGCTCCGCAAAAACGACCCGGTTTTTCCCGCTGCGTTTGCCGATGTACAAGGCGGCGTCCGCCTTGCGGATCAGAGTGACACAATCTCCGCCGTCTTCGGGATATCGGGCGACGCCGATGCTGCACGTGACGCCGCAGGAGCGCAGGGAATCGTCCAGCAGAGCGGAAAAAGCGGCCCGCAGGCGTTCCACGCAGCGGTTGACCGACTCCGCCCCGCTCACTCCGGGGAGAAAAAGGATAAATTCGTCGCCGCCGATCCGTCCCAGAACGTCCGTGGGGCGCAGAACGTCCCGGAAGGTTTTGCCAAGCGAGCGGAGAAGTTCGTCGCCGCGCAGGTGCCCCAACAGGTCGTTGACCTGTTTGAAATTGTCCAGCTCAACAAACAATACGGTGGCGGGGGCGTCCGGACATGCGGCAAGTCGCTCCCCGATGAGGCGCAACGATGTCTTGTGGTTGTACAGGCCGGTCAGCGAGTCGGTTTGGGCCTCATGTTTCACCCGCTTGAGTTCCTTTTCTTCCTCATAGACGCGGGTGATATCCGTACGGGTCAGCAAGATCATCCGGTTGGGCCTGTCGTAATAGATGTACTGGAGCCTTTTCCGCGTGTAGCCGCGCACCGGGTCCATAATCCCCACGTTGAAGGCGTGTTCCCCATGCAGCTCCAGCTGTTCGAGAACACGGTCCACCTGCATTTCCCGGATGGCCATCTCCACATCTTCGGGAGCGACGAAGGCGCGGGCGTATTTGACGAGTTCCGTGGCGTAGTCATCGCAGACGACCGGAGGCAGGGGCGTTCCGCTGTCGTTGCTGCCGAACATGATGTATCTGTTTCTGTTGGCGTCCAGATAGATAAAATAATCGCAGTTTTTGTACACGTATCGGTCGACGATGCTCTGGAGCAGCTTTTTTTGATCGATATCGGACAACGTGATCAGCACCCTTGTTTTCCCCTCCAAGCGGATGCAGAACTCCTGAATTTCCACCCAGATATATACACCGTTCCGCAAAAAACGGGCTTCGGTGCTGCGGTAGCCGTCGGAGCCGCCCGCAAACGACCTGAGACTCTCCAGAGAAAAGAGAGCGGCCAGAGCGGCGCGGTCTTCCTCGTGGACGCCTTCCGTCCGGCAGAATGCGAGAAACTCCGTCCAGTCGTACTCGTCTTTCCCCACACAGCCATACGGTGCCGCCCGCAACACCCGGGCCCGCCCCGTGTCCATATCCAGTTCGAGGATTGCGTCAAAAAGTTTTTCGAGAAGTTGCAAAAACTGCCGGAGAAACGTGTGGTAGATGCTTTCCGGCTCCGGTTCTTGGGGCAAGTCGGCATAACGGAAGGTGCACAGCACGCACTGATCGGAAGAAGGAACCGCTGAAACCACTACTGTCCGATGTTCCCTCCCTGAGATACGCGAAAACCGCAGTTCACGAGGCGCTCTGGTTTGCCGCAGCGCTCGGGGATGGAAAAAATCGGAAAATCTCTGCCGATCTTCCGGAGCGACATGTTGCCCGGCAAGCTCCCCGATGGTGACGGCGTCGAACGCTTCCGTATTCCGCAAGAACGTTCCCGAAGTATCGGTAGAGAGGAGCCGGCAGACGCCATGCTCCGGGTCAATGAGAGCCACCTCCAGATACAGGCGACAAAGGGCGGACAGATGCTTTTCAGGTTCTTTCATAAAATCGTGTTCTGATGTTATGGCTATACAGTAATGGTGATCTTTATTATCATAGGTTTTCTCTATGCACCATAGAAATAAAAAACAAGTAAATTAAATAGATGTAATATACTAACTTACTAAAGGCGATATTCCCCGAATCTTCACCGGGGTTATGAAAATGCGGCGGCGCGCGGGAACGTTCCGTGGACGCTTTCAGTATCCAAGATATTCAATTCGCAATAGGCCATAACAAACAGGTGTTGCATGCAACAAACGTCCGCCCCGCCGGTAACAAACTGATTTCCCTTTTGGACGATGCACGATAGGCCGCTCTTGTACTCTCCGGGGCGTTCGTCACCCGACTATTCTTGCTCTCAAAAAAGAAGTACGGTATGTTACGAAATTCATGCCGGTGCATGTGATGTCCGTAACGAGTGGGATCGCCTCACAAGCGCCCCTGCAAAAGGAAAACGAGGTGCCATGAATAGTGTCCTGCGTGTCATAACGGCGTATGATTATGAATGTATCATCGCTGTGGATATTCCCACGGGATGCTTCAAAACACATACAGGCGGCAGCCATTGCATCCTGCTCCCGGAGCAAGGCGATCTTGAGGAGCAGGTGCGCAGCGCGGCGGACTGTTTCGTGTTGCCGGAGGACAGGCAGGAATATCTGGAGAAGATGTCGCTGCCCGCCATCATCCGCACGCTGGAAGGCCAGCAACGCCCCAGCTTCACCTATCGGAGGCGGAAGCCCTCCGGTGAAATCGTCTGGATCAAGGTTTCCTTCCTCTACGCTTCCGAGGACAAGGAGCAGGTCATCATAACCTGCTGCGACACCACCGAGGACGTGCTCGAACGCCTGAATGAATACAAGGAGCTGGAGCTTCGGGATCAGGGTATCCGTTTCATGGCCCAGAATCTGTGCGAGGATTTCCTCATCGCGGATCTGGAAAACGGCAGAAGCAGCATGGTGACCCCGGACAACGGCAACATGGAAATCAAGGGCACCTTCGAGGAACAGATACGCTGGTTCGCGGAGAACATTCTGGCCCCGGAAGAACGCGAAGACTATCTGCGCTACTTCGACTTGAACAACCTTGTGCCGCATATCCGCAAAAACAATGGTTTCTGCACCATGAACTGCACCGTGGTCTACAAGGACGGGCGGCACCATTTCGTCGTGGCCACCACTCTGATCAAAGATCCTTTTGATCCCCAAAAAGAATACCTGTTCGCCTATGCTCAAGACATCACGCGCCTGAAGCATATGGAAAACAAAAACAAGGAACTGTTCGTCCAAAGCCGCCGCGATCCTCTGACCGGCCTGAGCAACCGTCAGGCGACGGAACAGGACATCAACGAATATCTGCACACCTCCGGGCGCGACCGTAAGAGCCTGCTGCTCATTCTGGACATCGACTTCTTCAAGCATTTCAACGATAGCTACGGGCATATGGTAGGCGATGAGGTCCTGCTTTTCATGGCCCAGTCTCTACGGAGCATTTTTCGCAAGGAAGACATCATCGGTCGTTGGGACGGCGACGAATTCATTATTTTTCTGAAAGAGTTCAGTTCATTGCGCGCCGTCACCGAACGCCTTGTGCATCTGCGTCGGAAAATGAAGGATTTTATTGTGGAAGACACGGCCATCCCCGTCAGCCTGAGCATCGGCGGAGCCGTGTCCGAAGAGAGCCCGTGCAGTCTGGAGGCGCTGTTTCAGAAGGCTGACATGGCGCTGTACACCGTAAAACGCGAAGGCCGGAACGGCGTTGCCATTCTGGACGAAAACGACGCCCGACAGGTATACCCCCTGTTCTCTCAAACGCCAGAAAGTTTACGTCCAAAGGTGCTTCCATCCGCCTGGACATCCTTCTCTCCAATCTTCGCCTATTTCCGAACATCTTCCCCCCAAAAAGCAGCCTTGCATGGTGATATGCCATGCGGGGCTTTTTCCTATCAATATCCCTGTTTCTCAACTATCTACCCGAGGCACCATATTGGCAGTACAATCCTTTTCGCGTATATTCCAAAAACACTCTCATCTTACTCATATTTTTACAGAAACGGAATACAAACGTGAAATACAAGCCTCCCTTTACCATTACTCCTGTCATACTTCGACTCGTGAGTGAAATCAGCGAGCTTGTTGGTCATGTTCAAGCCCTTTCGGGTTCGGCTTCCCCCCTCCTGCGCAGGGAAAACCGGATTCGAACCATCCATGCCTCGTTAGCCATTGAGAACAACACACTCACTCTGGAGCAGGTCACAGCGGTCCTGAGCAGAACACATATATTGGGTCAACTTCGTGAAATTCAAGGAGTTCGTAATGCTTTCAGTGCATATGAACAGCTGGAAACATGCCCCCACTTCCTCGCAAAACGACATTCTTGCGGCCCATGCCATACTGATGGCTGGCCTTTTGTGAAGCATCTGCAAAAGGAAGCTGAGCGTCTGACCGTTGAGCTAGGGTCAGAACTCATTAATTGAGATAAAAGATAAAACAACAAGGCAGATGGCTGAGAAAAAGGTATGGGCACAGCGGTCATACCGAGTCGCGATACGCCGCCAGTCCTTCAGTTTGCTAAATGTATTTTCAATAAAATATCGCCACTTATATAGCGTTTTGTCAAAGGGAAACGCTGTATTCCTAGTTCCTCGGGGTGGTGTATGCAGACTGCCATCCCCTTGGTTTTCAGAGATTCCCGCAACCAACTCGCGTCATAGCCCCCATCTGCCAAAAACGTACAGGTATCGGGAAGGAGGTGCTGGAGAATGGCTGCCCCTTTGTAGTCGCTGACCTGTCCTTCTGTCAGCAAAAGCAGGACGGGCCGCCCATGCCCGTCACAAACGGCATGAAGTTTGGAATTTAGGCCTCCTTTTGTTCGGCCGATGAGACGTGGAGAATCCCCTTTTTGAGCAGACTTGCCGCCGTGCGGTGAGTCTTGAGGTGGGTGGAGTCGAGCATCAGGGAGCCATCAAAAGGCGTCTAATTTGCCAATTCATTGAAAATTTTGTTGAAAACTCCGAGTTTACTCCACCTAACAAAATGGTTGTACAGGGTTGGGCCGTACTCATCAGGAGCATCCTTCCACTGAAGTCCGTGCTTGATGACGTAGATAATACCGCTGACGACGCGTCTGTCATCCACACGGGGAGCACCGTGAGAACGGGGAAAGAACGGTTTGATACGTTCCAACTGGCTTTCGGAAAGATAAAACAGGGTACGCATGGGAACCTCCGTGCCCCCTGCAATACCCTGTTTTCGTTCCTTGGAAAATAACGAGTCCTGATCCGAGATGTCATTTCATAATTCTAAAAATTTTCTAACAAATCGTCTCTGCTGTTTTTCATGAGCAAATACGAGATGCTAACCTATGCGCAGTGGACAATTTTGGAACTGATCATCTTCGCAGCACTAATGGCCCTCTCAGGGCGAGGGAGACCTCCTATTCATGATAATAGATTTGTCATGAACGGCGTCTTGTAGGTGCTACGCACTGGATGGAACTGGCTGGGCAAACTTGCCTGAACGCTTTCCCTCTTCATCCACTTGTTACCGCTGGTTTAGTCGCTGGGTGAAAACGGGAACACTCCGCGCAATTCTTGAGGCGTTAGCGAGACATGGAGCAGTAAGGCATGAAACCTTTCGAAATGCTTCATTGATGGAACATTCAGCATAGCAAAAAAAGGGTTCAAAAGTCGGAAAGGCCAAGCGGGGCAAAGGTACGAAGCTCATGGTTATTTTAGACGCTTCTGGTCTTCCACTCGCCGTGCACACGGATTCTGCTAGCCCTCATGAAGTCACCCTTGTCCAAGCTACCCTCGATGAAACGTTCACCGTGGGACGACTCCAACGAATTATTGGGGATCGTGCCTATGACAGAGATCCGCGTAATCGAAAGCGGCCAGCAACGCAGGATGGTCGCCCGTTACGGCGATATCGTTGCCGCTGGAAGGTGGAGCGATTGTTTTCTTGGCTCAACAAGTACAAGCACACAATTGTCCGATGGGATCACTGTCACGAACGCTTTACTGCCTTTGTTCAATTAGTTTTCTCAATGATTTTTATGAGAAAACTTTGCCCCGATTTATGAAATGACCTCTACTCATCATCGGCTGATGCCTCCAGCAGTCCGTATTCATGAAGTTTTCTGTAGAGTTTGTTACGGGAAATACCTAGTTTTTTTGCAACAGAAGATTTATTGTACCGACATTTTTTTAACGCCTGCTTGATGAGATTCCTTTCCGCATCAGAAGTCACTTCATAGAGGTCCACATTGATGTCATTGGCCCAAACTGGAGTTGTCTTTGCTGGTACAGTATCCGTGTGAGATTGCGGAAGGGAAGGTGGTTGAATAGCATTGATAAAACGGGTGGGGAGGAGTTCCTTTGTAAGGATATTATCTTCAGAAATGGAATAAAGAGCATATGTCAAGACATTCTTGAGTTCCCTGATATTGCCTGGCCAAGAATGCAAATTAAACAAGCGATAGACTTCTTGATCTACCCGAATCTCCTTTGCTTTGGTTCCTCCAACGCTCTGTTCAATAAAATACCGCATAAGCAGGGGGAGGTCTTCTAACCGCTCCCGAAGCGGCGGGATATATATTTCAAAGACATTGAGACGATGATAAAGGTCTTCACGGAATTTACCCTCACGCACCATCTGTGGGAGAGTTCTATTCGTAGCCCCAATCAGCCTGAAGTCAGAATACAGGCGGCCCCGGTGCGCTATTTTTTGTATCTCTCCACTCTCCAATACCCGAAGCAATTTCACCTGAATAGATAGGGGGAGTTCACCTATTTCATCCAGAAAGATAGTACCTCCATTGGCCATTTCAAACTTGCCTATCAGACCGTCAGCTCTCGCTCCGGTAAACGCACCGGCATCATACCCAAACAGCTCCGACTCGATCAGTTCGGGAGGGAGGGCCGCGCAGTTCACAGTAACAAAAGGGTGGTCCGCCCTGAGGCTGGCCATGTGGAGGGCTTGGGCCACAAGCTCCTTGCCGCTGCCGGATTCGCCCCATAGCAAAATGGGCTCATGGCTGGCCGCAAAGCGTTGACCAAGATGTTTCATCTCCATGAGGGCTTTACTTTCGCCTATGATGTCTGCGAAGGTGAACAGCCTGCCAACCTGTTTTGATCTGCTTTGCTCAAAGTGTTGGGCGACCTTTTCTAGATTGTGGAGAGTATCCATGAGCATTTGTAATTTGTCCCTGCCCAGGCTCACGGGTATACTTTCAATAACGACTCCGCGCAATTTTCCACTATCATCTTTCACTGGATAACGAAAAGAAATCCCCTTTTCATTGTTGATTGTAAGGCTTGAGGAAATAACAGGTTGTTGAGTACGGATGACACTCATAACGCCATGTTCGCCTGTAACAAATATTTCTGTGACATTCTTGCCGATCACATCATTAGAGAAGCCAAACATATCTATAAATGCTTTATTGCAATACAAAAAATTTCCAACTTCAGACAAAAGGGCCACTCCAGTATGAAGCAAGTCAAATATCCCAGTGTTGACGCCTGTTGCTATCTTTTCAAATGAATCACCGAATAAAAAGAGTTTACTCATCTTCCTTGCTCCTTGCCTGGAGTAGCCATATGCTGATCAACTCCTGTATGTTATCAAGAACGGATATATTTTAAAGAGAAAGTACCCACTTGATCCTTATGGAGTTTTTATTCTAATGGCCATATCTCCATATCCACAGAGCGGATGCCATCATATTTCTTTGTAACGCACTCTAGGTCTTTATTGATCTGCAGACTATACTTGTAGCGTCAATGCCCAAATACATAGAGATTGTGTCTGAGGTGACAAAGCGCACGTCAGATGCCTGCATGGCTTCGTGCATTCACGCGCCCCGTACTCAGTCGGCGCACTGTTCCGTTATTGGCGTCGACGCTGTGCCCTGTCTGTGCAAATCTGCATTTTTACAGTTTTATTGTAGCATATTATGGACATTTTCCGGGCATTCGGCAGAGAAGTGGCATTTCAATGTTACGTCTCCGCACGGCCTTCATTATACGAAATTTATCCCCGGTTGACCAGAGCCCCAATTGGCAACAATCCATCACGCTTTCCTCACGGCGGATTACGTTTGACACAATGGGAATTGCTCCAAAATCATTCACCCATCAACACAAAGTGTACTGTTTGAGCAACAGATTGAACAATATCAACAATCAAAAAAGACCGTTGTCATAACTAGGCGTTGCCGATGATAATCGTGTACATCTACGGCGAAGCATCAAATGATGGCGCATAAATCAAGTATTCAAATATGTTATATTTGCCATTTTTCTGTTTGGCTGTGTCACAGGAAGCGATTGATACTTTATTTCTTGAAATTTCAAAGAGATAACCAAAAAATATCTCAGCCATGAAGTTTGCCAATGGAAAAATTGGAGAAAAAGGCTGTATTTTCACCATATTGTGGAGATGAAACAATCACATCCTATGACAGAGCCTTCTGTTTTATTCCAGGTCCAATAAAAATTCTTGTTCGGCGTGATTTATGCATATGTTAATTAACTTATCCCCCCCAACAACAGGAGGAAAAATGAACTCCGGAATGGTTTATAATATCCAGCGCATGTCCACCAAGGATGGCCCTGGTCTTCGTACCACAGTCTTTCTCAAGGGATGTCCGCTGCATTGTCTTTGGTGCAGTAATCCAGAGTCTCAAAGCAGCCACCCGCAGCTAATGTGTTTTGAAAATCTCTGTACTTCTTGTGGGGCCTGTGAAAAAATCTGCCCTCATAGGGCTGTAATCAAAACAGAAAAGGGATTTAATCGAGAGCGTTCAAAGTGTAAAGACTGCGGTCTCTGTGTAGATGTCTGCCCGTCCAAAGCCAGGGTGATGTCCGGTCAACTGATGACTGTAAAAGAAGTTATGGATATTGTTGACCGTGACAATATTTTTTATGCCAACTCTGAAGGCGGTGTCACCTTCGGCGGTGGTGAGCCTACCGCTGCTGGAGATTTTCTTATTGAACTCATGCAGGATTGCGCCAATAAAGGTTACCATGTCTGTGTAGATACATGCGGAATATGCAATATGAGACAATTCCGCAAGGTTATTGATCTCGCCAATCTTTTTCTCTTTGACTGCAAACATATGGACCCGCAGGAGCACCGGCGTCTCACGGGCATGGATAATGTCATTATTTTAGAAAACCTGCATCAGGTTTTGAACTCAGGTAAGGATGTGCACATACGTATTCCCCTCATGCCCGGATTGAATGATTCAGAGGCCAATATCAAGGCTATAGCCGAATTTTTGCGTCCCTACGGGAAAAATGAAGTGGATATCCTTCCCTGCCACGCCTTCGGGGCAAGCAAATATGATGCATTGCGTATTCCTCGCCCCTCCGTGGAAGCGTATTCTCCTGAAACGCTTCAGACCGTTCTGAAGCGCTTCAAGGAGAATGGTCTTGCTGTGACCATCGCATAAAAGAATTCTGCGATGAAATCTGCTCAAAATGAAACGGCGCTTTCGCGAAGATCACCCACTCTGTCAGCTACGGCGCTCTCCGGGAGGTGATGCCAGCGATGCGAAATTCCTAGGTGTTATTGGCCGTCTTGGAAAATAGAACACACTATTTCAACCTTTTTTCGACGGAGAGTATCATGTCCGAACAGTTTTCCATCTATCGCTGCAATGAATGCGACTGTATGGTTGAGATCATTAAACCCGGAAACGACGCCCCCTCTTGCTGCGGCAAAACAATGGAGGCCCTGCAATACAATACTGACGAAGCAGGCTTGAAAAAGCACAGCCTCTCTGTCATCGGCGATAGCGAAAAACACAGCGTGGTCCGCGTAGGCGGCATGGGAGGGCATCCCATGAAGAAAGCTCACTCCATCGAATGGGTCGAAATCATCAGCCTTTGCGGCGCGCATCATCGTCGCTTCCTGAATACGGGCGATGAATCCGAATCTTGGTTCCTTCCTCCGGTTGAGCATGTCATGAAGGCCCGCGCCTACTGTGGGAAGCATGGATTGTGGAAATGGGAAAAGCAGGATTGATCTGAAAGCCGTTTGATCAGGATAATCCATACGTTCTATTGCAGCGAATGAACCTGACGCGAACAATCTGACTGGCTGTTGCGGCAGGTTCACTGAAATGATAAAATGAACATACTCAACCAGACAACGCCAAAAAGGTGCGCGCCCGAACATGCCAAACGGGGTGAGCACCTTTTGTAGAGAGGGTGTCTGCTTCCTGAAAGAGCCGCAAGGAGGAGGTTACTCGCGTCAGGAAACGGGCTCACTTGGTCAACAGGGAATGCTACTTATCCAGAGCCGTAATTTGGGGTAGCTTGTTTTCGTCAAGATCGATGCTATAGCGACTTCCGTAGATGTCGATAACGTCGTTACTGATGATAAAAGGCATTCCTTCAACATTGGCTTCCTGCTCTTCGTCTTCCTCTTCGCGTTCATCAATGCCCATGCGCAGCTCCATATGGCTTTTGCATGCGCATCCAACCTTTGCTTCGCGGATACGATAAACGGCATCTTCGTTGTCTTCTTCAGTCAAAAGGGCCTTGAATTTGGCGATAGCTTCCTGGGAAAGAGTAATTTCAAGCATGACATACTCCTAATATAAGTGCGAGAGGTGTTAGAAATAGACCTATCTGAATCAGAATAAAAGCAACCTCCAACATCCAACAACGTTGCAGGCTAGGGCCGCAGCGTCGCTGTTGGATTTTTATCTTGGGCGGTCTAGGGGATGAACTACAAAAAAGGGAGGGATACCGTCGACAGATGCTTCTATCAGAGCCAACTTTGGCCTCTTCGTTGCCTTCTTTAATGAGAAATTCTTTCAACTTTATGCGTAATTCGAGCAACAGAGTGATGGTTACATGGCACTCTCCGCGAGAAAAAAGGTGATGAAAAAGATTCGCTAAGGCGATCAACGGGGCCGGAAGAGGCTGCACGCTGCGGACTGAACTGCTTCCTGCGAGGCTACGCACACGCCTCCTGCGGCATCCAGACTGATGCTGTACCGTTCCCCGTAGGCGCTGATTACATCGGGATGCAGAATAAAAGGAAGTCCCTCGAATTCACCGTATATCTCGTCTTCAAGTTCATCACGTTCGTCTATGCTCAACCTGAGCTCGTTGTGAGCGGTTCAGCCGCCACCGACTTTGACTTCCCGAATACGCAAGAAGGGATCGTCGTAATCACCATCTTCCGCAAGAAGGACGTTCAGTTTTTCTCTTGCTTCAGGCGAGAGAGTGATTTTCAGCATGCGCTTCTCCATAAAGATTAGAAACCGGGGGAGACCGGGAGAGCTCCCCGGTCAAGGGGGCATACGCATTCTTTGGGCGTTTGCGTACGCCCCCCAAAGTAGCCTGCGGATGCGAATATCCGCAGGCTGTCAGAAGTTAGAATTCATTGTACTGGGTACGCTTGATGATCTCGTTCTGCACGCCCATGTCGAGACGGGTGAAGTAGGCGGAGAAGCCGGCTACGCGGACCACGAGGTCCTTGTAGTTCTGCGGGTTCTGCTGCGCGTCGCGCAGCGTATCGGAACTGACAATGTTGAACTGAATGTGACCGCCGCCCAGATCGAAGTAGGACTTGACCAGGTTGAGCAGCATGCGGGCACCGTTCGGGCCTTCCACAGCGGCGGGCAGGAACTTCATGTTCAGGTGGTTACAGTTGTTGCGAATGGTGTCGATAGCCTGGGCGGCGGACTTGATGAGAGCCGTGCTGCCGTTTGTATCGGTACCGGGCATGGCGGACACGGAGGCGTCCGTCAGGGCGACGCCCTTGCGGCGACCGTTAGGCAGGGCGCCGGTGAGGGGAGCGAAGTAGTTGTGGAACGACAGGGAGAACGGGTCCATGTGGGCCTGATAGCCGAAGAAGTCCGGGCCGTGCGAACGATAGGTCTGTTCCACGTCGCGGAAGAAGCGGCGGACAAGCTGATCGACATCGTCAATGTCGTTGCCGTGCTTGGGCGCTTCGTAGCACATCTTTTCGATGGCTTCGTAGCCGTTGAAGTTGGCAGCAAGGGCTTCCTTCAGCTGGGCCATGGTGAGCTTCTTGGTGTCGTACACAAGATGCTTGATGGCGTACAGAGAGTTGGCGCAGTCCACGCCGGTGCAGGTGATGCACAGGGACTGGCTGTACTTCGGGCCGCCCGCTTCTTCGCTGAGGCCGGATTCGATGCAGCCGTCAAGTAGGCAGGAACGGAAGATGTTCGGGACGATCTGTTCACGGGTGCAGTTGCCAAGGTCGCTGATGCGCCGTTGTACAAGGTAGCCGTAGTCCATGTGCTTGAGGAACATCTGATAGAATTCTTCAAAGGTGGCGCAATGTTCAGCAGCCTTGCCGGTGGCGGGGAAGACCTGTTTCTTGGTGTGGGGGTCCCAGCCGTCGTTCAGGGCCAGTTCGGCGAGCTTGGCGAGGTTGGGCTGGCCTTCAAAGGTGATGTAGGAACCAGAACCGGCGATACCGGTGCCCACGCAGCCAAAGATGACTGTGCGGGTGCGGGCTTCGTCAATGGTGATGCCGCGGGTGCCAAAGCGCAGGAGCGAGCGGGAGACGGCGGCGTTCATGTTCATGAACTGGGGCTGACCGGAACCCTGACGAACCACTTCCAGAGCCTTTTCCAAATATTCCTGAGACATTTTGGGAGTGTAGAACAGAGCCAGCGTGGGCTGGATGTTCTTCATGGCGATCTGGGTGTCCATCATGAGCATTTCGAGCTCGGTGCTAGCGTCTTCGCCGTCTTCGGTGTAGCCGCCGAGGGAGATTGTCTGTCCGGTATGGCCGGAGAAGGACTTGGCGTAGGCGTCGCCCTGGTACACGGCGATTTCAAGATGCTTGGTCCACAGGAACTTCAGCATAGTGAAGGCCTGTTCCTTGGTCAGGTTGCCTTCGTCGATATCCTTCTTGTAGAAGGGGTAAAGGTACTGGCCCATACGACCCATAGAGTGGCCGCAGCCGCACTGTTCGATCTGGATGCAGCAGTGGGTGAACCAATAGGACTGCAAGGCTTCGCGGAAGTTGCGGGCGGGATGTTCGGGCACCCAGCGGCAGACTTCGGCGGTTTCGAGCAGTTCGGCCTTCATCTTGGGGTCTTCGGTCTCGGCAGCAGTCTTTTCCAGCAGGTCGGCATAGCGGTGAGCGTAGGCGATGATGGCGTTAAGGGCGATCTTGCAGGCCCGGTAAAATTCTATCTTGGTCCAACTGGTGTTGTGCTTGGGCAGTTTGGCCATAGCGGCGTCCACGTCTTCGAGGATACCGCGGATACCGCGGTTCAGCACCAGCGGATAGTTGGCCACACCGGAACCGGTGGAGTTGTCGTTCACAGGATAAATCCAGCCGCAACGAACCAGCAGTTCGGGGTTGTCGCCGTAGATGTCCTTGTACAGCTTGTTGGAGCGGTCGTAGGTGGTCTTGCCCTTCCACTGCTTGTACACGCGCTTCAGAATGTCCTTGGTCTCATCAGAAATCTTGACTTCGCCGAGAGAAGACATCTTCACAGCGTCGAGTTCGTCCTTAATCCAGTTAACCTGCCATTCGGGATAGGGATACACAGCGGCGCGGGAGCCGGAGATGGTGCCGACGATAAGGTTTTCATCAAGGAAGATAGACTTATTCAGCAAAACCTTTTCCAGCAGCTTGGCGCGGAGGACAAAGGAGCTTTCGCCCTTGTTCTCTTCGTAGGCTTCCAGCAGAAACTTTAGGCGTTCTTCGTCCATTTTCTGCGCTGTATCAAGCAGAAAGTCCTTGTGCGTCTTGATGCGCTGTTCGGCGGTATTCCAGTTGATTGCGTAACTCATGGTGTTTTCCCTCACTTATGGAGTTTTTGTTTTAAAAGTGAATATGAAGTCCTTTTGATTAATGTTAGCAATGTTTATGCCAAAATAGACTATATATTCATAATTATGTGAAATAAAAAAATAAAAAATATTTATACTCCAAAACAGGGGGAATTATCGGCAGGAGATGCCTGCTATCGTGACAAGTTGTAGCAATTTCGGTACACAGCGGGCGACGCGAACGGAACACATTGACTTCTCCTTTTCCGTTCAACGGCCGGTGCGCTCAGGCCCAGCCAGCTTTTGTATGCCAAAGCAGGCCAGCCCTGCCGCCAGGCACAGGGCAATATCCGCATACCAGATGCCACTGTAGCTGCCCGTAAACGAGAGGCACAAACCGCCGGACCAGGCGCTGCAAAAGGCCCCGATCTGGTGTATCAGATACACAAAACCGAAAAGCGTCGCCAGGTGGACAGGGCCGAACAGCTTGTTGACCAAGCCGGAGGTGGGGGCGACGGTGGAAACCCCGGTCAGGCCCAGCATGAAGATGACGGCAAAAAGCACGGACTGGGGCAGAGGAAGCAGCAGAAGGCCGATCCACAGGCAGCGCGAGGAGTAGAGCCCCCCTAGGATGCGGGGTATGGCAAAGCGGGCGCTGGCCGCTCCGCTCCCTACCGCCCCGGCGATCGCGCCGATGCCATAGACGGAAAGGGCGTATGAAGCGGCTTTTTCCGAGACGCCAAAGGCGGTCAGTTGTGAAAAGAGATGCGTCTGAATCAAGGCCATATGGAAGCCGCAGGTAAAAAAACCAAAGCCCAGACGGCGGTAGGTGGAACTGCGAAAGGCTTCCCTGAACAGGTCCGTCGCCGATTTTCCCGCGCCGGTGGAGATGCCTGCGCGTTTTTTTTCTGGAAGAGGCTTGGTTATCACCGCCGACACGGGAATGAGCAGCAGCGCCGGCATCGTCAGAAACCAGATCGCACCGGTCAGGCCATGAGCGGCGATGGTAGACTGGATCGCCGGAGAAAGGACGCAGATGCCGATGCCGATGCCCGAAGCGACAAAGCCGGATGAAATGTGCGCCTGATGTGGGGAGAGGCGGGGGCTGATACAGCTCATGATGATTCCGAATGAAGCGGCGGCGGTACCTGAAGGCAGGAGAATTCCCAGGGCAAGCGTCAGCAGCGGAGCGGAAGCGCTCAGCGGGATGAGCAGCAGGCCAGCAAGCATCATCAGGGAGCCCGTCCAGAGTACGGCGCGGGCTGAGGTTCGCAGCGCGAGCAGGCCGAAAACGGGCTGCATCAACCCAAAAAAGAGCTGCCCCAGTGCAATGACAAAGCTGAGCGTTGAGTAGGGGATGCCGCTCCATTCTACGATATAGGGGAGCATGATTCCGTAGTTGTCGCGAAATCCCGCGCAGACGGCGTACAGGAATGTACCGCACAGAGTGTATAGCGCAAAGTTCTGCAAAGTCCCCGCGCCCGCAGTTCTCAGTTTCACGTCATAACTCCTTTCATTGTTCCGTTTCGTGTATGAGGATGGGACGAAAGATAGCCGTCCATAAACGCTTGACGCCTCCATCAGGAGAAAACATGCACGTCTGAAGGACCTTTCATGTTTTCTCCTGATGGAGGCGTCATTTGACACATCCTGCAACGGATTAACGGTATGTATCTCTTATATCATCATGCTGCGTACCGGAGCGAGCACCAGGTCTGGAAAGACACAGATGGCCAGAATGGATATGCCCATGATGACGATAAACGGCATGGCGCCCTTGTAAATCTCTATGACGGGTATGTGGGTACATACGCTGCGCACCACAAAAACGTTCAGGCCCACTGGCGGGGAAATACCAGCCAGCACCATCATCATGGTGACGAATGTGCCGAACCAGATAGCGTCAACGCCGTACAACTGGGTAATGGGATACATAAAAGGCATGGTCAGAACCAGAATGGACGTGGATTCGAGAATGCAGCCCAGAACCAGGAAAAGGAAGAACATCATGAACAGCAGGGTCACGCGGCTCATCTGGAAGCCGACGAACAAATCCACCATGTGCCGCGTGGTGCCCGTGGTGACCAGAAAACGCGACATGAGCCATCCACCGATAAACAGAAAGAAGATGGATGCACTCATTTTCGCGCCATCCCTGAAAGCCAGCGAAATGGTCGTTCGCGTCAGCTTGCGCATACAGGCGGCGATAATGATGACGGCGACACAGCCCAGAGCGGCCGCTTCCGTCGGCGTGGCCAGACCGGCGTAAATGCCGCCGATGACGGTGGCGAAAGTGGTGATGACCGGAATGGCCGCGGGCAGGCAGGCTATGCGTTCCTTCCAGGTAGCGGTGGGCTGGCGCGGTCCCATAGAGGGGGTGATCATGCAGCGCAGCACGCAATAACCCGCGAACAGGCCCGTGGTCAGCAGGCCTGGGCCGAGAATGGCCACAAACATCTGGCCCGCTGACTGATCAGTCAGCACAGCGTAAATAATGACGAAAACGCTGGGAGGAATAATGGCCGCCAGGCCGCCGGAGGCCGCAATGGCGCCGGCGGAAAGCCCGCGATCATACCCGGCCTTTTCCAGTTCGGGAATAACGGTGGAGGCCATAGTGGCCGAGGCCGCTGCAGTGGAACCGGTCACGGCGCCAAAGGCGCCGGCCGCCATGACGCCAGCTGCGGCCAGACCACCGGGCAAAAAGCCGATCCAGCGACGGAACGCGATGAAGAGATTGCCCACAATGCCTGAATGAAAGGCAATGGTACCCATAAAGATGAACAGGGGAATACTCATCAGTGAAAAGTTGCTGGCCTGTTCCCACATCACAAAGATACTCTGCGTAGTCGCATTGACAGGCCCTAGAGTGAGACTGAGGCCCATAGAGGCCACAACGCACATGGCATACGCCATAGGCATACCCAGTACCGACAGCGAGAGCATAAGAAGAATGCCCAGATATCCGACATAGACCATGCTCATGCTTTTTTCCTTTTTTCACGAAGCTGACGGACACAGCTGATGATATTACAGAGAAGGGCCAAAGTGATGAGGAGGAAACCCAGCGTCATGAGCATGCGCATGGGCCAGAATGGATAGCGAAAGTCCGTTCCGCTTTCATCCAGCAGGATGGATGTGTAGATTTCAATGGAACTGCGCCAAGTGGCCCCGGCCATCCAGAGCATGGCGACAAAACGGGTCAGTATGTCGCAAATGAGCTTGTTCTTTTCGGTGTAATTCGCATACAGAATATCAAGCAGAATATGGCCCCTGTCCAACTCCACCCGCGGAGCCGCCAGAAAAATGCCGCCAATAAGGAAAAGTCCGCTTCCCTCAATGGCCCAAGAAAGAGGCGCGGCAAAAAAGTTTCTGCCGACAACGTCAACACATACCACTATTAAAATGGCGGGGTACAAAATATACATACTGAAGAGCAGCGCGTAATCCGACGCCTTGTCCGTAAGAGTCCATAGCCAGAAGTCCTTATTTCCGGATACCGGTTGAGGCATACCTGTCCTTCCTCCATAGGCAAAATATTTCAGCTATCCAGCTGGAAAATGTCCCGGCTGGATAGCATGTTAAATACTCTCAGCCTCTACATGCCATCAATGATGTCATGAATCATGTTCTTCGGGTCTTCAACATATTCGCGGATTTCGCGGATGCTCATGGCATTATACTTGTTGGCGCAGGCGCGGAAGTCTTCGACAAACGCCTTGGCGGGCAGTCCCTTCTTTTCGTTATCCTTAACGAAGCGATCCCATACTTCGTCGCCGCACTGCACCCAGCGTTTTTTTTCTTCAGGTTCGGGAATGATGATTTCAATGCCGGCCTTCTTCAGGCCCTCAAAGCCGCGGTCTTCCAGCTTGGTATAGCCTTCGGACATGTGGTTGGCGGCCTTGCGCAGCTTGAAGTACAGTTCCTTTTGGAAATCCTTGGAGAAGCCGGCCCAGGTATTCTTGTTGATCCCGTAGCTGATGGCGGTGTTGCTCATGCCGGTCACGGTCACATACTTGGCCACTTCGTGGAAACGCCACGGAATCATGCTGCCAACGGCCCAGGCCACGCCGTCGACGACGCCGCGCTGAAGGCCGATGAACACGTCGGGAGTGGGAATGGCCACAGGCGTTGCGCCCAATGCGATAAGGGTATTGCGCATGACTTCGCCGCCGAAGCCCATGATGCGCTTGCCCTTGAAATCTTCCAACGTGCGGATGGGGGTGGTACAGATGAGGCCCTGCACGTCAAAGTGGGGAATCCAGCCCAGATGCACCTGCTGGCGTTCCACTTCCTTCTTGAACCATTTGGGATACATTTCTTCCATGACCTGCGTGGCGACGACCACATTGTTGGTCAGGAAGGGCAGACCGTCTGCATGGAACAGGTTGAACGCGCCCTGGTTGTGGATGTGGTAAATCTGCGTGATGTCCACAAGGCCGGCGCGCAGGGCTTTCCAGCCATCCACTAGGCCGTGCAGGGACTGGCCGAAGTAACGGTCAAATTTCAGGCGGCCTTCAAACTGGTATTCAAGATAGCTGAAGGTTTCCCAGTGAATGCCATGCCCGATGTCGCCAGCGTTGGGATAATAGCACGAGCACTTGAGCGTCATGGCGTCTTTGTTGAAGTCTTCCTGCGCCATCTGGGGTTTGTCCCATGGTTTCAATGGTCTGTCGTTGGCTTCAGCCCCGTAATACACCCAGTTTTTGTCATTGTCGGCGATCATCTCAGGGGTGATTGTGGTCACATAGGGGTGGTTGCCGGGAGAGATCGTTTCAGCAGCGTTGGCGTACCCGCCAAAGAAAGGATTGCCCAGAGCCAAACCAGCCGCCGTCGCCACGGAACCTTTCAGGAAGGTCCTTCTATCGATACCGTTGCTAAAAAGGGAACTCATAAGACCTCCGGTGTGTGTAGGGTACGGGAGAACTGTATCACGTCAGTTCGTTTTTGAAGCTTGTCCTTTTTTCTGCAAATTATAGACCGATTTGCAATATATTGTTATAACTATAACTATTTTTTTGATGTCTTTTGGTGTGTTCGATATGGATACAGTATGTACCTGCATAAAACACTGTGTTTTATATCTAATAAATATTGTTATTATTCTATATATCAACTTATCACTTTGAATTATTGTTATTTTGTAATAATTATATGAAAATTTATATAAATTTTTAGATATTAAAGCATCCGGGCTTTCGGCGAAGATGCTTCGATTTCGTGAAGTGGCGAACGTTCATGGAGTCTCTTCCCCTTTGTTCCGGGCTGTTCATGCGCAAACGAGCATGCGGAAAACGTTTTTCCTGCCCGCGCAGAAGCGCTACGCAGGTATTCTCTTCTGTTCACGAGATGTTCAGCTCCGGGACTGACCGGCGTCTTTCGGAACTGTTCAAAAGCGTTGGCGCCGGCCCTACGCGCTGGAGATCAAAAACAGCCTCACTTGGAAAAGACGATATCCGTTACTTTGCAACGCTGAATCGTATAGGCATAAGCATAGGCTAGGGAAGCGTCATCTGCCTTTGTTGGGAAACTCTGCCGATATCCGTGTAGAGTTTCCCAGCCAGTCAAATCTGATATTCCGTGTCCATGTGGTTCAGCTCTCTTATAAGAGAGCTGAACCATCATTTCCCCCGGCCAGACAGGAAGACAAAAAGATATTCAAAAAATATTTATAAAATTTAATAGATTGTATGCATATTCTTTCGTAGAATACTGATCTTGGCGTGCGTGCGAAATCCTGTGCGTTTTGAATCTGTCCGGACTGTCCAGAATACCCGTCCAGTCGAGAGAAAAGGCTGTCCGCACAACGCACCGCACGCACAACTATTTTTGCAGATTGAGTTCGCAGACCATCTCGGCTATTCTTACGAGAGAATGCAACAGGGATTTTCCCACGAGTACCAGACTGCCCTTGAAGGGCACAAAGGGATGGACGGTAATGTCAGACCTTTTCCAATGCTTGGACGCCATTCCCGAATACAGGCGGGCAGCCTTGCAAGACGCCCTGATTGCCGAGTGGACATGTGCGTCCGCCGGACTTGAAGGAAATACGTTCTCGCTTGGCGACACCGACTTTTTCCTACGGGAAGGGCTGACCGTCGCAGGGAAGTCATTTCGAGAGCATTGCGAAATCAAGGGCCATGCGGATGCGCTCAAATGGATGGAACACCTTGTCATCACCAATGCCCCGCTTAGCCAGGAGCATCTGTTCACCCTGCACCGTTTCATACAGACCGAAACCGTTATTGACGTCTATGCTCCAGTTGGGGCTTTCAAGAACGCTCCAAACGGGACATACAGCCGAGACAGTGAGGGAAAAGCCGTCTGGATGGAGTATGCCTCTCCTGAAGACGTGCCTGCGCTTATGGCCCGCTGGCTACACTTCTTCAACGAGCAGCAAGTGACGCGGGAAAATGCACCATCCATATATACACGACTGCATATTCCCTTTGTCCACATCCATCCGTTTGCGGACGGCAACGGACGGCTAGCCCGCCTTATCTCAAATCTTCCTCTTTTGCGAGCAGGACTTCCCCCCATCATTATTCCTAAGGAATGGAGGCAGGAATACATCACGCTCCTTGCCGAACATCAGCGGGAACGTGGGACACTTGTTTCAGACTCGGAACTTTTGGACATCACTCCCGCAGTACAGAAATTTGAGGGGATGGTCGTTCGGGCATGGGAAAAAACTTGGACAGTGATCGAAAGTTTCTCTAAGTAACCTGTTTTCATGTTGTGCGTGCGGTGCGTTGTGCGGACAGCCTTTTCTCTCGACTGGACAGGTATTCTGGACAGTCTGGACAGATTCAAAACGCACAGAATCCCGCACGCATGATAAAAAAGGAGCCCTCCAACTTGCGGAGGACTCCTTTCTTTACTCACCAGAGGTTACCGCTGGACTAGTTGCACTCAGCCTCTTGTAACTGCAAGCAAACCAGACTCACTCTCTTCCCACCTCTGAGGAACGAAGCAGATACCGCGTTTATTTCGTCCCCCGATCCACTTCGTCTCCATCAACATGCCGTACCTGTTTCGAGCGAGCCAACCAAGCTCCTTGAGCTTTCCCAGCAGGACCTGTCGGTTTACTCCACGACAAAGTTCATCCCGAAATATATTGGATTCTACGAGGAAAATGCATTCCCCATTATCCTCTTTCCAGGCATATCCAGCCGGATTGGGAGGCGCATACCCCATTTGGCCGCAGGCATCGAGCTTACGAAAACGAGTCTCGCCATACTTCTGAAAGAAGGTCTTGATCCGCTCCAGAGCATTTTCAATCTCCATATCCCCGATTCCTCCGCGCTCCTTGATCCAGGCGGAAAAACCGAACTGGGCCGCACGCGAGGCCGTTCCCTCAGGCCAAGGAAGGGCACCAAAGCTGATGGCTTTTTCTCCTGCGGCAGCTATCAGTCCGAATCGCTGGCATGCACGTTTGACTTGCCCCGAAGCACCCTCCGGACACATGTCCTGGACAAATTCGCTACTCGTCTGCTTCACATCAGAGACATGCTTCTCAAGCCCATCGACAAGATGTTCGAGGAATCTCCGAAGTGCCGTTCCATAGAACCGTCCGACAGCTCCAACCAACTGTTGGCTGAAGCTGTTCCCATTCAGTCCACTGGGAATACAGGTAAAAATGCCTTGTCCAGTTCCTCCGTCCGCAGGGATGTCCAGCACCCGGACGGCCTGTCCTGCCATAGCTTGCCCTCGTCCGTCTTCCGCGATCTTGTCCGCAAGCGTCAGCTCTCCCGTGGACATGAAGGACAACCGCCACTCCTGTATGGCCTTGGCATTGCCTTCCTTGTTGGCGCGAGCCTTCCCTTGGCCGTTTGCCAGCATGTAGGCAACCTCGCTCACGACACGCGAAGATGCCTGTCCGATTTCGTCAAGACAGAGGAGGTTGTCACAATGTGCCGCAGCAGTACCCTCAAGGGCGTTGTCGGTAGCCCGCCACTGACGGATATAACCATGCTTACCTCCACCACCGCAGACAGAACTTGCCACCTTGAGGGCAGTTGTCTTGCCACAGGAAGAAGGTCCAAAAAAATGAAGGTCACCACCTTCAAGGCCACAAGGCTCAAGCAGGGGGCCTGTAAAAGCAAAAGATATCGCCAATTCCAGCAGCGGATTGCCGAGACATGGTTCCGCCACATTTTTCTGCCAGCCTTCAAGAGTTCCAGCACACTCAAAAACACCCGTCAATCGCGGAGATTCAGGAATGAACAGTTCTCCTTCAGCTCTGCCATAAGCTATGTCCCTGAGAACGTATACATCACCGATCCATCCGAATTTTTTGACCATCCTTGCGAACATCTGCGGAGCTGAATCGTTGAGAAAGCGAAGGAGAAGGCTCCGAGCCGTCTTGTCCGGTGAAATTCGAAGTCCCTGTTCCAGCAGGGTCTGTCGCACACTGTCTCCATTCCCCCCAAATCTGCCATGCTGAGGATGAGTTGGTGGAGGACGCCATTAGCATCAGTAAATTTCACCAATCGTCCCCATGAACCATTTTGGGGGTCTCGCGTTTGCGCAATGACTTCAATCGGGGAAGAAAGCCAAAGCCCTTTTTGAGATAGATCAGCACGATCGGAACGAAAGTAGAGGCCGTCGTCCTCCAAGGCGAAAACCCCATCCATACGGTTGCTCCCCGGCATAGTCCGGTACAAGAGGTAGGGGCTACTCACATCACAGTTTTTCCCGCAATCCCATATCTTCTTGATGGCCGTGCATGGCATAGGGGCTCCCTCCAGCGCATGGCGGATTTTTTTATTCGTTTCTTCAACGGAATAGCCAGGGTAGGGACGACTGTAACTGTGGATCAGCTCACGCCCAACCGGACCGAGAACGGCAAAGTTGGTGATCATTGCGTACCACTCGGGTTCTGAAAGCATTTTGGCATCATCCCGGCAATGCCGAATGAAGGTGCATTCCCTCTCAACAGACTCAACTGCGCGAGTCTGCGTTCTAGAGCTACTTCCCGCATGTACGGCTAATTGGCACCGGAGGAAGAGCTCTGTTAGAGATTCCGACTGGGGAACAGGGAGCCGCGGATCAGCCAATTCTACCTTCCGTGGATGGGAAGTCAAAGCCAGCAAGTCGTCCATAGGCATATTGTTGAGCTCATCCCATGTTACAGGAACCTTGTAGCGACCATTCCGGCGACGAATATTTTCCATTCGCAAAAGCTTCCCTTTTCCCATCGGGTACATTGAAAAATCGATGCTCGTGGCAAGAGGATGGTGTCCTCCCTCATTGATCTCGTAAACCATTTTCTCGTGAATGCGGGGAAGAAGAGGGTCGCCCTCTTCCCCTCCAAACATCCTCGCCGGAATCAATAGGTGGCATCCCTTCCCCCCAGAGAGCCAATATTGAAGGAAGTGGGGATTTGCATCATATTCGCTGACCAGCCACTCTACGAAATAGATCAACTCCATGATGGCAGCATTGGGCTCATCCTTGGAATCGAAGTCAAGGATCAGATCACCGAAGCGGGTCGGTTCGGGCTTGCCCTTCTCAGGAGGAGCTGAGAAGCTCACAGTCGAAAAAGCCGTGGCACCAGCCTGAATAGCCATGGCTCGATCTTCTGGAGTGTTTGGAATGATATGCCATTCGCAATGTGGAGGATCAGAATGTCCCCAGAAAATATATTGATTAATCATAATCATTATCCTTAATTTTATTGAGGAGGGGCCGGAGCCCCTCCCAAAGGTTACTTCGACGCCCTAATCTTCTTTATCCGTTCGAAGACGTTGGACTTGCTCGCTCCCACCTTCTTGGCGATGGTACGGCATGAGGCTGAAGGATTGGCCTCCAGTTCGCGGCGGATTGCCGGATTGAGCTCGTCCTCGTCATGTTCTTCAGCAGGTATGGTAGGAAGTGCCTTTACGGAGGCCCCCTCGTCCAAACACAGGCTGGAAGTTGGGATAACGAAGTGGCGTTGCTCCAGCTGCTTCAAACTCAGGCCACGCGCAGCCTCAGGCGTGATCGTGAGTTCATTCCCGTTCCGCGTGATCTTAAGCTTCAATTCAAGTCCGAGTTCCTTCACTGAAGAGCCAAATGAAGCTCCACCTCGTGAGCTGTGATGGACTAAAATCACTGTCTTTCCTGCAAGATGAAGTATATCAACCGCTTGATTAAGAAGCTCACAACTTTCCGGTCCCGCCTGAAGTGACGAGGGGAACAAGGCATGAAGGTTGTCGAATACGACGACTTCAGCGTCCTTTGCTTCCCGGAGGACGAACATTTGCTCCTCCGATGTCTCCAACTGCAAGCTTCGGCCCAAAGCGCGGGAAGACAGGATCCGGAATCCGACAGGAATTTGAGTGCCCGTAAGAGCCGCTTCCAAACGGGCCTGGAAATCACCAATTCCCATTTCGCCGTCGACGTAAAGGACAGGGTGTCCCCCTGCGGCCATGTGCAGGGTCTCATGGACAATCCATGTCGTCTTGCCGCTTTTTGCGACGCCGTAGACCATCACACGATCCCCTACCCGGAGGAGTTCGGGGATCAGCCACGTCGCTTCAGGAACAGGGAGGGAAAGAAACTCTGCCAGAGGCAAAGCATGTTCCCTTTCCGGACCGAGTTTCAAGCCAAATTCCCGTTCGGCAAATGTGAGGAACGTATCCCGTGCTGAAGCCCGATCCTCAAGAATCACACGGCTGATGTCGTGCTCCATGGCGATCTGCTTTCGCCAATCGCTCTCGCTTGTGAGCTGAGCTTCAGGCAAGACAAAACCTACCCGCTGAACTCCGGCCTTTTCAAGCTGCTCAAAAAGAGTATCCGCGATCCGTGCACCATCTGTCGTAGGATGAACCACTATGACAACCGTGCACGATGCGAGTATCCCCCAACCCGAGAGAGGGAGGGTTTCCTGCAACCCTCCAGGCCATGCCGTCAGAGGGAATCGAGAGGCCAACCAAGGTGCATTCCAGACAAGATTTTCCAGACATGCTCCGAGGGAAAAATGAACACGCTCCGTTCAGGATGGGTAAAGCTCTCGTGAGATCTATATAAAGGCAATGGGGTATCCCAAGAAAGCCAATCCCATCGAACCCTATGGGATTCGTCGTTCCACGGGGTGGCAGGAAGCCGGATTGTATTTCCCTTGGCATCGTTCAGATATCCCACTCCTCCACTGACGCTCTTTCCATCAGGGGTGGCGTACGGGTAAAACGCCCCCAGTTGGAAACCGAGAGATTCCAGAGGGGACGAGGAGATATCACACTCTCGGGGCGAGGATACAGCGCCAAGGCGCATGTGATTAGCCTTTTCGGAGAGAAGGAGCCGTTGCTTTAAAGAGAGTTTCAGTCCCAGTCGCCGCGCCATTTCGAGAGGAGCTTCGGCCTCAGGGATTCCGTTGGCGGACGCCCATTGCCGAATCAACTCGCTACCAGGGGACCCGTACGACGAAACCGTCAACCCACGCATGTCAATCCCGAGCAGGGAGCCCCACTCGCGCCAGTGCAGGTCGGCTAGACGATGGACCAAATCGATCAAAAGTAGCTTTCTAGTCATTAGCACAACTATTTCACCTTGTTATGATGAAGTATACCGGAATACCAGTTCAAAAAGGAGTCCCGCTCGTAAACAACATGGCGCCCTTGCCGGAAAAAAGGTGGTCCCTGACGTCCCAGGTTCGCAAGTGTTCCCACTGCGATACAGCCCCCGAAGAGTCTCGGCACATCCTTCCGCCGGAAAATGGGGGGAAGGGTATCGTGGAGGGATATCAAGGCTGCCTCTGCCGCATTGACGATGGGAGGAATTTCTGACATTGTAACCTCGTAGAAATAGATAAAGAAATGGCCTTGTTCCCTTTAAAGGGAACAAGGCCATCATGCCAAAAAGCTCACAGCAATCACTGACAGTTCTTTTGGCTATCTCTTGTCAGAAGGCGATCTTTTTCCAGATTGTTTATTGATTACAACAAGTTGACCTACTTCGACGCCTTTTCGAGTTTTTTCTAAAAGCCTTAGTAACGTCCGGTCATCACTTTCGGTATACCCCACATCAACCTTTGCCTCTCGAAGAGCACGAACGGCTTCTATGTCAGATTGGGAGTGCTCGAAACGATGACGTGCATCCCACAGCCAGAGCCCTATAGCCCTAGCTGCACGGTGGGATGCGTAATATTCACCTTGGGCCATTTTTTTGTACAGTTCAGTTACTGCTTTTTCTTCATAAGATGTTAAAGCAATGTTTCTTTTTCTCTTGTTTTCATATAAGCACCAAGTGATATGATCACAGACTTCCTCGTGAACTTCCTCAAGATCAAATTCTTCATGAAGCGTTTGCCCTGTTATGATAGAATCCGCCCGTCGATAAAATTTATCGTTTAGTGAAATTTTAGAATATACTTTTCCACTACTTCCGTCTTCATTTCTATATACAAGCTTACCAATTATCCTTATTTCTACATCAAATTTTAATGAATATATGCTAACTTTTCTAGGCTCTATATTAAATAGAAAAAGAATATCCTCCCTAAATCGATTATAATAATACTTGTTAATGTTAAAGACTGGAGGATTCAGTTCTATAAAATTTATATTTTTTAATATATAATTCATGTCAGATAGTGTAGTAAGATCATCAAACATGTATCCATATTCTATTGAAAACCTAAAAAATAAACTAAGATTCAGAATAATATCTTCTCTAGATAGAAAATCTTTAAAATTTTCTGAAAAGTTAAATCCGTTGTCAACATAATCGCACCTCTGAGCCGCATATATGAGATGTCTTTGAAGATGTTTAAATGGTCTTGCATGATACTTTGTAAAAATTTCGCTATCATCGTTGTAATTTTCTTGAATATAAATGGACCACTCTCTGCTAGTATAGTTCATATATTCTTGTAGTTATTTGTAGTATTGACTACGCATTGCGTTTCTTTTTATATATTCAGCTTTCCAAAACTGTATATCTTTAGCTGATTTTTGGGCATTTTCCAGATTCCATACTGTATTTTCTTCATTCATAGTGTATTCCTATTTTTTAATATGCCAGACAGTTCCATTGCCGCCTGTCTCATTGTATCAGGAGCAAGATGGGCGTATCGTTTCGTCATTTCAAGAGATGTATGCCCCATAAGTTCGGCAACTGTATATAAAGGTGTTCCGCGCTGAACCAACCATGAGGCAAAGGTATGTCGCAATGTATGGACTACCTTTTGTCGGGAATCAACAATATTGTTATTTAATCCCAACTCTTTTACTGCACGCTCAAAGCTATCGGATACAGCCTCTCTGCGCGTCCCAACTGTTGAAGGAAAAATCAATCCTGTTTTATCTTCCGCTACTCGACCTTTTAGTACAGCAAAAATTTCAGGAGTAATGAACGCATGCCTAGAATGTTTGTTTTTGGGGTCTTTTATATAGATTGTGCCGTTTGGGAAATCAATATCAGCCCATGTCAACGAGTGAATTTCTCCTGCCCTCAATCCGGCAAAAAGAGATAATACAGCGGCATCATGTGTATCTTTACTTCGTTCAGCAAGGATTTTGAGCAGACTGCTCGCTTCGGCTGGAGTTAAAAAGCGCATCCGGCGAGAGTCTTGTTGAGGCTTTTTAACCTTTCGAAAAGGATTATCCTCTGTAACAATGTCATGGGTATCTGCAAGATTCCACATTTGTGAGACAAGTGCGATGATATGGCGGATAGTCTGAGGAGATTTTCCGTGACTATGAGCCTACATTGCCAGCGTTTCTATATGAGAGGGACGGATAGAAGATATGGGGATATCTCTCAACAAAGGAGCAACCCATTTATTATAGATAATTCGTTCGTTTCTAATGGTTGCTATCGTTTTTGATGCTCGAGCGTGTGGTTCATAAGTCTGAGTCCAGAATTCGTCCACGGTCAAAATGGCATTATCGGATAACTCTTGTAGACGTTCTTCTTCAGCCCTTGCCTCTTCTTTGCTACGTCGTATGCTTGCCAAGGACGTGTCAGGAGCGCCTGTACGTATGTTTTCCCGAATTTCTGAGAGCAGTCGGTAGGCCTTTTCGGCAGTCATTCCCTCACTTGCCCAGCCAGCCACTTCCTCTTTATCTTTTCCCTGAATTTTGTACCGGATGCAGAAGCATCTATCAAATCCGACACCATGTTTTCTCGTTTTATGGAACCGGTAACGCACCCCCAAGAACTTCGTTTTCACCCATTCTACTGCCATGCGAAACCTCCCCAAATTACCATTAAAAGGCAAGAATCCCGTTGCCTTTTGGGTCTGATTTTATCCCGCTTTTATCCCGCTCGTCAGCAGTGAACAGTGGGAAAGAGAGGGAAGGATGAAGGGCGGTCATTATAATTTTAACATACTTTATTTTAATATAAAAATTATACAATATGATAAAATATGAAGGTATGTGAAAGTTTGTAGAAGTGCTATCGTTTCAGCCTCCTAAGCTGTAGTCCACAAGTTCGATTCTTGTCGGGCGCACCAGTAAATTCAAAGGGATGACACCCTATGGATGTCATCCCTTTTCTCGTGCCGGGCTATCGCTTCATCTTCGCCCGCAGCGTCGTATAGTGGATTCCGAGAAGCGTTGATGCCCCGCCCTTTCCGGTCAGTTTTCCATCCGTCTTTTCGAGCACGGCCTCAAGGTAGCGCCTTTCCAGTTCTGCAAGCGTAGGCCAGCCGAGCTCCTCAAAGAGCGACGTTGGCTCGCGCCGTTTTCGCTTTACGCCAAAAACAAGGGGGCGCATCACCGATCCGGAACGGCTGTCGATAAGCGCCCGCTCCACTTCGTGTTCCAGCTCCCTGACATTGCCGGGCCAGTCGTAGCCGTATAGTTTGTCCAGTTCGGCCTGACCGGGCTCCGGGGGCATCGTCGTGCCCATTTCCTGCGTCTTTGCGGTGATGAAGTGCCGGACGAGCGGAAGGATATCCACCTTGCGCTCTCGGAGCGGCGGGATGCTGAGCGGATACACCGACAGGCGGTAGTACAGATCCCGGCGGAACGTCCCCTTCTCCACCATCTCTTCAAGGTCACGGTTCGTAGCGGCGACGACACGCACATCGACGGGAATGGCGCGCGGATCGCCCACGCGCTGGATGATCTTGCGATCCAGCACCCTGAGGAGCTGTACCTGCGCCGTCAGCGGCAGTTCGCCTATTTCGTCGAGAAAGAGGGTTCCCCCGTTGGCGAACTCGAAATAGCCGCTCCGCCGGGATTGCGCCCCGGTGAACGCCCCTTTTTCATAGCCGAAAAGTTCGCTCTCCAGCAGCGTCGGAGCGATAGAGCCGCAATTCACCCGCACAAGCGGCCCCCCGTTCCTGCCCGAAAGCTCATGGATGGCCTCCGCCACCAGCTCTTTGCCGGAGCCGGTTTCCCCGGTCACGAGTACGGTGGTCCGTGTGGGGGCGACTTTCTCGATACCCTGCCGCAGGGCGGCCAGCCCCGTGCACTGCCGGATCCGCTCGTAGCCAGTGAGCCTTTCCTGAACCTCCCCCACTGCGATCGGGATATCCGTAAAGGCGGCGGCAAGCTCCTCCGCAAGCGGGGCGATGAGGCGGCTTAACGGCTCTATATCCTCTTCTTTGAAGCTGTTTTTTTCATTGGACCAGAAGTTGATCAGGAACGTGAACGATCCGCGCGCGAACAGCGGAAGGCGCAGCAGTGCCGCATGGGAATAGAACGGCAGCTCGGTAACGGACGGATCGATCTTCAGCGCTTCCCTCTTGAACGATTCGAGATCGTTCAGGAGGAGCGGCTTCGAAAGATCGCTCCCGTGCGCGATGATGGGGTAACTCTTCCGGCCCTTCCCGGCTTCACGCACCCGGGTCAGGCCGTTGGGCAAGGTGTCCGCAATGGGCACGAAGACCCGCAGATCAGAGGAACCGCTCACAATATTCAGCCTGATAATGGGAAATATTTCCCGTATAAGCTGAAGGAGCAGATGAATCGAGCCGTCCAGCCCGCTCGTCCGATACAGCAACCGGCACGACAGCCCGCCGGAATCAAAAAAATCCATTGATTCCTTTCCTTCCATCATATGAAAAGAACTTTCTTTTTGTCCTGACATGCCCATATCCCCCCACGCTCTACTTTTGAAGCGAATGTCCTTTATATTGTGTTTTACTAACATTATCTATTGCAAAATACAATAAAAATGAAGATACGCCCGCTTTAACCTATTGTTCTTTTTTATACAAAATAACGGCACGGTCATTGCTTTATCAGAATCGAATCATCCGTAAAGAGCAGTTATCATACTGCGATATATGCAAAACATTCCAAAAAGGAGTTTCCCCTATGCCTCCGCTGATCGACCGGGAAAAGTGTACCGGATGCGGCACTTGTGCCGAAATATGCAATTCGAGCCTGTTCGTGTTTGACCGCGGCGTCGACAGATTCCCCCGCATCAAGTTCCCCGAAGAATGCTGGCATTGCGATTCCTGCGTGCTCGACTGCCCCGTCGGGGCTATTTCCCTGCGCATCCCCCTGTCGTACGGCCTCATGCATGTCGACGCGTCCACCCTCACCACCAAGGAGGCCAAGTCATGATCCCCGTCAAGCCTGTAATCGAAGCGGATCTCCTCATCGTCGGCGGCGGCATCGGCGGCCTCATGGCGGGCATCGCGGCGGGCAAGGCCGGATGTAAGAACGTCGTCATCATGGAAAAGTGCCATGCGCGCCGCAGCGGTTCCGGCGCGACCGGCAACGATCACTTCAACTGCTATATCCCTTCCTATCACGGCGACGACATCGAGCCCGTATTCAAGGAAACCATGCAGAGCCTCGTGGGCCAGCTCAAAGAACCGAGCCTCATGCACAAATTTCTGGAAAAGAGCTTTGAGCTGGTGCAGATGTGGGATGCTTGGGGCGTGAACATGCGCCCGACCGGAGACTGGGAATGCAAGGGGCACGCCCTGCCCGGCAAGCCCCGCGCATTCCTGAAGTATGACGGCTCCGACCAGAAGAAGGTGCTTGTCCGCGAGGCCAAGGCGGTCGGCGTAAAGTTCTACAACCATCATCCCGTGGTGGAACTTGCCCGCGTCGGCGGCCGCATCGCCGGGGCGCTCGCCGTGGACATCAGCACGGAACAGCCCGCCTTTGTCCCGGTCCGGGCCAAAACCGTCCTGCTCGCCACAGGACTCACGCACCGCCTGTACATGAACGCATCCACGCCGGGCTTCATGTTCAATACGGGGCACTGCCCCAACTGCGCGGGCGGACAGGGCCTTGGCTGGCGCGTGGGCGCGCGCATGGTCAACATGGAATTCCCCTATACCCACGCGGGCCCCAAGTATTTGCAGCGCTGCGGCAAGGCGACGTGGATCGGCGTCTACCGCTATCCCGACGGCAAGCCCATCGGCCCCTTCGCCACCAAGTCCGATCCGCAGTACGGGGACGTGACCAGCGACATCTGGAATTCCGTCTTTGAAGACGTGATGCGCAAGGGCACCGGCCCCGCCTACATGGACTGTTCCGACGCCACCGACGAGCAGATGGCGTACATGCGCTGGGCCATGACCGGCGAAGGCCTGACCGCCCTGCTCACCTATATGGAAAAAGAAGGGATCGATCCGCAGAAGCACGGCGTGGAATTCATGCGCTACGAGCCGATCCTCCACGGGCGCGGGCTCGACGTTTCCGATGAGGGGGAAACCTCCGTACCCGGCCTTTTCGCGGCGGGCGATCTCGTGGGCAACGGCGGCTGCGGCATCGCGCTGGCGGCCTATCTTGGATGGGAAGGCGGAATGGCCGCCGCGGCACAGGCCGCCACAGTCGATTTCCAGCCCGCCGAGGAAACCGAATCCATCAGGAAGCGCATGGAACTGCTCTCCTCGTTCATGGATCGCCCCGAAGGCGCGGACTGGAAGGACGCGAACATGGCCCTGCAACAGATCATGAGCGACTACGCCCCCGCCGGGCCAGCCAAGGTGCGTTCCGAAACGCTGCTCAACGCCGGACGGGATTACCTGAAGCAGCTCCGCCATTCCGCGGAACGGCAGATGGGCGCGACATGTTCGCATACGCTCATGCGGGCCGCCGAAGTGCTCGATCTCATGGACTGCGGCGAAGCGATCATGAACGCCGCGCTGGCGAGGCAGGAAACCCGCGCCAACCATGTCCGTTCCGACTTCCCCTTCACCAACCCGCTCCTTGCGGACAAGTTCCTCACCGTGGGCCTTGAAGGCGATGAGGTCGTCGCCCGCTGGCGCCCCATCCGCCAGCCGGTTTCCCGCTAGCTCCGAAAAAGCGGGGAACGCCCCGGCGGCGTTCCCCGCACGGCAAAAGCCTCCCCCGCGCCGAGCCTTTCCGCCCTTCCGCAATCATACCCTTGGAGCCGCCATGTCCGCCCCAGCCACTCCCGCACTCTGTAGGCAGATCGCCTTCTTCGCCCTTGGCCCGCTTCTCTGCTTCCTTCTGAAAGACCTTCCCCCGCTTGAGGGGATGAACCCCGACGGCATGGTCTGCCTCGCCGGGTGCGTCTGGCTCATGTTCTGGTGGATGACGGAAGTCTTGCCGCTGCCGGTCACTTCGCTCATGGCCGTTCCGATCTTCGGTTTCCTCGGCGTCATGGCCCCGGACAAGGTTTTCGCCACCATCGGGCATCCGGCCATGATGCTGATCTTCGGCGCGACCATCATCGTGGGCGTCTGGAAGGAAAGCAACCTGATCGAGCGCTATGCCTACTGGTGCTTCAACCTGCCCTTCGTCAGGGGCAACCCCGTCCGTATGGTCCTCATCTTCACTTTCGGGGCGGGCGTCATGTCGGCCATAGCCCCCAACATCCCCCTGACCATCCTGTTCATTTCCATTGCTGTAGCCATCGGGAAGTCCTGCAACCTCGCGCCCGACAACAACATGATGCGCTCCCTGTGCACGCTCTCGGCCATCGCCCCGGCCCTCGGCGGCGTGGGTACGCCCCTCGGAGGCGCGCCGAACATCGTGGTCATCGCCATCGTGGCGACCGTCCTCGGGCACGACATCACGTTCTGGGAATGGTCGGCCCTTGGTATGCCTCTGGTTTTCGTCACCCTGTTCTCCTGTTTCGCCATCACGGCGCTCCTGTTCCCCGTGGGCAAGGCCGGGAAAGGCTTTTCCATGCCGGAAGGCTACCTCAAGAAGAAGCTTGAGGCCCTTGGCCCGGTCTCGGCCCACGAGCACGCCGCCATCTGGATCATGGTGGTCGCGCTGGTGCTCTGGTGCTCCGGGCCGCAGATTTTTTCCGCGCTCGGGCTGGAAGAGGAAGCGCGGATGATGACAGCCCCGGTGATCGCCGTGCTCATGGGCGCTTCCGCCTTCCTCGTGCCCATCCGCCGGGACCGAGAATCCGGCAGGCTCATCTTCGCCATGAACTGGGATCAGGCCGTCCGCAACATCGGGTGGGGCATCATCGTGCTGCAGATCGGGGCCATCGCCTTTGGGCAGGTGCTCCTCAAGGGCGGCGTGGACAAATGGATGGCCCAGTGCATCCAGATGTTTCTGGGCGACATCCACGGCTTGCTGGTCTGGTTCGCTCTGGTCTTCATCACCGGGTTCTTCTCGCAGATCATCATGAGCCTGGCGGTCATCCCGCTCATGCTGCCCATTACGGCGGGCCTTGCCGGGATTTACGGATTCGATCCCCTGCTCGCGTGCATCTCCGTCGGCTTCGTCAGCAACCTGACCACCATGTTCCCCTTCTCCTCCGTCGCCGTCGCGGCGGTCATCGCGGGAAGCGAAGGCTACGCGCAGCCGAAGGACTTCATCATCAGCGGATTCCTCAATACGACCATCGTCACGGTGCTCACCTTCGGCCTGTGCTGGCTCGTCGGCCCGATGGTCTTGTAGGCGCGCGGGCTTTCGGCGGAAACAACCGGCGTGGCCCGCCCGATTCGGGAAACTGAAGGGGCCGTTCCTGTGGTGGGACGGCCTTCTGTATCCTCGTTGTCGTTTTTGGAAGCGTAAACAACGCCGTGGAGCTGAGAGGCCGGCGTCCGGGACGCCCCGAAGGGCATCCTCCCGATACGCCTCCGGCTTCAATCCTGAACGGATACGTCCTTCGCGGCGTCCGCTTCGAGAACCCGCCTCAGGCTGCTGTAACTGATTCCCAAAGCCCTGGCCGCTTTTCTGCGGTCGCCCGCACAGCGCCGCATCTCCTTGCGGACAATCTCCAGCCGGTACGCGGCAAGCTGTTCCCCCAGCGTCCCCTCCTGCGGCGCCTTGTCGAAGAACTGGTTGCGATGGCGGAATATCTCCTCAAAACAGGCGAGGCTGGAACTGTTGTCCCCGAGCAGGACAAGGTAGCTTTCCATGACCGACATGAGTTCGCGGATGTTCCCCGGCCAGGAATAGCGCCGGATGGCATCCAGAATGGCCGGGGTGACGACGGAGGCGTTTTTCCCATACCGTTTGAGGACGTTGGCGATGAGGAGCGGTACGTCTTCCAAACGATCCCGCAGGGGGGCGACTTCAAGGCAGACGCCCGCCAGACGGAAATACAGATCCAGCCTGAACGAGCCCGCCTTGACCAGATCCAACAGCTGTTTGTGCGAGGCGCAGATGACCCGCACGTTGACGGGAATGAAACGATCGCCCCCTACGTGCATGACTTCCTTCGCATCCAGCACGCGCAGGAGACGGAGCTGCACGGCATGGCTCATGTCCCCGATCTCGTCAAAAAAGAGGGTGCCGCCGTTCGCCAGTTCGAAAAGCCCCGCTTTGCCGCCGCGCTTGGCTCCGGTAAAAGCCCCTTCCTCATAACCGAACAGTTCGCTTTCCAGCAGCGGGTCCGGCAGGGCCGCGCAGTTGACCACCACAAAAGGCTGCTTGGCCCGTTTGCTGGCGGCGTGCAGGGCGTGTGCGACAAGTTCCTTGCCGGTGCCCGTTTCGCCGTGGATGTAGACCGAGATGTCCGTGGGCGCGTAGCGGGCGATGTTTTCTTTCAGTTTCACGACGCTGGCCGACTTGCCGATGATGTCCCGTGCCGTGTAGTTGGCCACGAGCCCGCGTGAATGGAGATCCGTGTCGATCTTCCTGTTGATTTTCTGGAGGTTCTGCACATCATGGATGAAGCAGACCGCGCCCGTCGTCGACGACGACATGGCCAGCGGGAACGTGTTGATGAGCAGCTGCCTGCCGTTGATGGTCACCACCCGGTCTATGAACGGGGAAGAGTGTTCCAGCACTTCATCGAGAAAGAGCGGCGGGAAGAAACGGGCGAGTTCATGCGAAGCCCCCACACGCAGCAGCTTGAGCGCCTGCGCATTGTGGAAAACGATGTCCCGTTGTGCGCTGAGGCAGATCACACCCTCTTTCGAGTAGTGGAGCATCGCCTGGATGTTGGATCGGTTCGTCTGCTCCATGCGCATGTTTTCGGCTATGGTAATGGCCCGGCTCACCGCGTTGCGGATATTCACGGGCTGCGGCTCGTCCAGAAAAATCTGCCCGCCGAGGCGGCTGACGATCCGCGCCGTCCCGCCCCCGCCCACGAAAACCCGAACGCCGCGCGCCATCGTTTCCTTGATCCGTTCCTCAAGTTCTTCCTTAGTGTCGTAGCGGACCGGGATAATGCGCATACCAAGCAGGGATTCCATGAACTCGATGTCACGGGCCTCGTTGATGTGCGCGGTGAGGGCCACCGTATCCGAAAGCTTCCTGGCCCGGCTCAAGCCTTTGATGATGTCGATCTCCGAACGCTCGACGAAGACCGTGCGGCGTCCGAATTTTTTGAAGACGGCCTCACGGAACCCGCCGTGGCACAGCAGGACTTCGTATCCCTCTTCGAACAGGCGCCGGGCGTCTTCGAGCGCCGTCTCGTAGCTGGTCACCTCAATGGATATGTTCCACCCGAGAAGCAGCGTTTCCCGGTACACGATATCGGCGACGAGCCTGGAATGGACAAGCGCCGCAATCCGGTATTCCTGTTTCACATTCGGCTCCTGCATGGCAAAAACGGCCTTTGATTTGAAGGGGTACGGGAAAATATGCTCAAAATTGAGCATCATTTGCTCAATTATGAATCTACACGCCCGATTATCTGATTGTCAATAAACTCATAACCATACAACATATCATGCAATCGGCTCCCGGAAAGGCCTTGGCATGGTTTCTGCTTGTTCAAAAGGGAACAGGATACCGCCGCCGGACGCAACCCGTTGCGCGTACGGCTCAAACCAGTCAAAGGAGCCTCCCCATGAAGCGTTGTTTTGCCTTCTTGCTGACGGTTTTCGTGGCCCTTTCCCTGACGGCCTTCGCCCATGCCGGAACCTACCCGGACAAGAGCATCAAGATCATCGTCCCCTTCAATCCGGGAGGCGGCGGAGAGCAAGGCGCCCGCCTTCTCGAAAAGGATTTCAAGGAAAAGGTCGGCCAGCCCCTTTCCTTCATCTACAAACCCGGCGGCACCGGGCTCATCGGCATGGTGGAGCTCAGCCGCCAAAAGCCGGACGGGTACGCCATCGGCATACACTCCTATCCCCTGCTCATGCTCGACATTATCACCGGCCGCGCCGGGTACACGCTGGACAGTTTCGATTTCATCTCCCTGCTCTGCCTTGAGGAAGTCTATCTGGCCGTCCGCGCCGACAGCCCCGTTTCCAGCGCCAAGGAACTCATTGAGCGCGCCAAGTCCGAGCCCGGCAGGATCAACCTCGGCATCTGCGAAATCATGGGCCCCACGCATATCCCCGCCCTGCGCCTGAAGGCCGACGGCGTGCCTTTCAACCATGTGCCCATCGACGGCGCGGGCAAGGTCGCTCCCGCGCTCCTTGGCGGGCAGGTTGAAGCCGCCATCGTCCCCTCCGGAGGCGTCTCCGGTTCCATTAGCAAGATGAAGATACTCGCCGTATTCGCGCCCGAACGCAGCAAGCGCTTTCCCGACGCCCCCACCATGAAGGAGGTGGGGTACGACATCAACAGCGCCGTGGGCCGCTACATCGCCGCCCCCAAGGGTGTGCCCGCCGAAAAGCGGAAGGTGCTCGAAGACGCCTTCAAGACCATCCTTTCCAACCCGGAAGTCATCGCACGCTATGAAAATGCGGGAACCGTGGCCGCATGGAAGTCCGGCGACGAGCTGCGCAAGATGTTTGAGGACTATGAAGAGGAAGGGCGCGCCATGGTCGAGTTCTACCAGAAGTCGCAGAGCAAGTAGCCCCGTCCGGAGAAGCGGCTTTAGACCACTTCAGGATTCACCTTCCCACTAAGAGGATGTCCCATGGATGCAGTCCCTTCCATGCTTGAGTATATTGTGCGGGGCGCGGCGAGCGCCGTGCTTCCCATGAACCTGCTGGTTATGTTCCTTGGCCTCATAGTCGGCATCGTCGGCGGCATGCTCCCCGGCATCACCACCGTAACGGCCGTGGCCCTGTTTGTCCCCTTCACCTTTTCCATGCCCCCGGACATGGCGCTCATCGGGCTCGGCGGCGTGTTCTGCGGGGCCATGTACGGCGGGGCCAACGCCGCCATCCTCATCAACACGCCGGGAACGCCGGGCTCCATCGCCACCACGCTGGACGGTTATCCCCTTGTCTTACAGGGCAGGGCCGAAGAAGCCTGTTACATCGCCCTGCTCGCTTCGGTCCTCGGCGGCATTTTCGGAACCATCGTGCTCATGCTGTTCTTCGAGCCGCTGTCCGTCATGGCCCTGAAGTTCGGCTCCGAGGCCTTCTTCTGGATGGGGCTCTTCGGCCTGTCCACGCTGGCGGCGATGTTCCCCGGCAATATCGCCAAGGGGCTGCTCGGCGGAGCCATCGGGCTGGCCCTGTGCACGGTGGGCCTCGACCCTGTGATGGGTATGCCCCGGTTCACCTTCGGCTGTTTCGAGCTGGTACAGGGCCTCGATATGGTCGCCCTCATGATCGGCCTGTTCTCGCTTTCCCAGATGTTCGTCATGTTGGAATCAGACGAAAAGTATATCGTCAAGATGGAACGGCAGGCGCATGCCTTCAAACTTGCCGTCTTTGATATCCTCAGGCACTTGAAGCTGCTCTCCGTGGCCTCCGCCATCGGGACCTTCATCGGCGCGCTTCCCGGCGCGGGGGGCAGCGTGGCCGCGCTCGTCTCCTACAATGAGGCCAAGCGGTGGGACAAGGACCCCGATCGCTACGGCAAGGGTGCCGTGGAAGGCGTCCTCGTTCCGGAAAGCGCCAACAACGCGAGCGTGGGCGGTGCGCTGGTTCCCCTGCTCTCCCTCGGCATCCCCGGCAGCGCGGCGGCCGCCGTCCTCGCCGGCGGGCTCATGGCGCAGGGGCTGACGCCCGGCCCGCAGCTCATGGAAAAGAACCCCGAGATCGCCTATGCCTTCATCGTGAGCATGATCATCGCCAACATCGGGATGCTGCTCATCGGCTACCTGCTGGTCCGCGTGTGCACGCGTATCCTCGATGTGCCCAAGCTGCTGATCATCCCGGCGGTCATCTCCATCTCGTTCCTTGGGGCCTATGCCCTGCGCAACAGCATGTTTGACGTCCTGCTCATGATCCTGTCGGGCGGCATCGCCTATCTGCTGCTCAAGGCGAAGATCATGCCCGCAGGCATCGCCCTCGGGCTGGTGCTCGGGCGGATCATCGAAGAAAACCTCATCGTGACCCTCTACCGCACGCAGGCGGAGAACTCGCTCGCCGATCTGCTGGTCTTCTCGCCCCTCGCCGCCGTATTCATGGCCGCGTGCATCCTTGCCATCGTCATCCCGCTCTGGCTGAACCACCGCAAGCAGGGCAAGGGCATCGCCCTCTCCAGCCTGCGCCCGTCCGGAGTGTGCCTGCGCCGCTACGACTTTTGGGTCGTCCTTGCAATCACCGTCGGCGGGGCTGTCCTCCTGCGCCAATCCTACGCCATCGAAGGCATTTCCGGCTACTTCCCGCAGGCCGTGTACGCCTCCATCGTGGGTTTGGGGCTCTTCATCATGCTGATGCAGATCTTTTCCGGCACGGCGCGGAAGCCGGAAACCGTGCGTCCGGGCTGCTACTGGAGCATCTGCCTGTACCTCGGGCTCATGGGCGTCGGCTATCTGCTCATCGAACCGCTCGGCTTCTACGCCGCCACGTTCCTCTGCATCGTCGCCATGACCGCCTACGGCACGTTCTGGCTCTCCGGGCGCAAGGCCGACTTGCGGGGCATCGGTTCGGTACTGGCCTATTCGCTGCTCCTCATCGCCGTCGAGTACGGCTGTTTCTCACTGATCATGGAAGTACAGACCCCCACCGGGCTTCTGTTTTGACGCCCCGCACAAAGGATCTCTCGTATGGACATAATGGAATTGAGAACACGGCTTGAAGAGGCCCCGCGCATCCCGCTCGGCGTATGGCCCACGCCGTTCATGCCGATGGACGGGCTGCGGGCCCGCCTCTCCGCCGAGGGGATCGAATGCCCCCGGCTCTGGATCAAACGCGAGGACATGACCCCCCTCGGCGCGGGAGGGAACAAAATCCGCAAACTGGAGCACGTGCTCGCCAAGGCCCGCGCGGAAGGTACCGACGTGCTGCTGAACACGGGCGAGGTGCAGTCCAATCAGGTCGTACAGACGGCGGCCTCAGCCGCGCACCTCGGCATCCCCTGCGAGCTGTTCCTCGGGCGGACCGATCCCCCGCTCTCCGAGGACGACCAGGAAACCGGGAACATCCTGCTCTGCCGCATTTTAGGGGCTCAGGTGCACCTCGTACCGCCGGGAGCCGACCGGGGCGCGGCCATGTGCCGCCGGGCCGAGGAGCTGAGGGCCGAAGGGCGGCATCCCTACATCATCCCCCGCGGCTCCTCCACGGCGGAAGGGGCGCTCGGCTCCCTGCGCTGCTTTTTTGAGCTGCTCGATCAGGCGCAAGCCAGCGGCTTCACGCCGGACGCCATTGCCGTCACGGTGGGCAGTTCGGGCACCACGGCGGGGTTCCTCGCCGGCGCGCACGCCCTTGCCCTTTCGGGCGGGCCGGACATCCCCCTCTACGCCTTCGACACTTTCGGTACTGACTACCCGGTGCAGGCCCGTGAACGCATCATGGCGCACGCCGAGGAATGCTGGGCTTCGCTCGCCCTGCCCGGAATATGCGGGGAAAGGCTGCTGCGCCTCTCCTGCGATTTCGTGGGGCCGGGCTACTCCCGCCCCTACCCCGGCATGATCGAGGCCGTGCGCCTCGTCGCCCAGAGCGAAGGCATCGTCCTTGATCCCAACTATACCGGGAAAAGCATGGCGGGCCTGCTCGACGCGATCCGCAAGGGCGTGTTTACGGCGGACCAGCATGTCGTCTATCTGCATACAGGCGGACTCCCGGCGCTGTTCGCCATGCGCCGCCATTTCGCCTAACCGCTTTTACGATAAGGAGCCTTGCATGAGCCTTACTTCCAAAAACAACGAAAAGATCGGTGCGGTCAACCGCGGCACGCCCTGCGAATCCGGGCTGTGCAACTTCTGCCGTACGGACTGTCAGGGCCGCTGCGAAACGTGGCTGAGCTCCCTTCTGGGGCGCAGGACGCTGGTGCCCCGCGACTACGGCAACGCCACCATCGGGACCGAAAACACCACACACGTGGGCGTTTCCTACAATGCCCTGCGCATCCGGGGCCGCGTCTTCAGCGGGGCCGGGCTCGACCCGGAAAAGGCCCGCACGGGCGACGCGGCCTATTGCGACGCCGATCTGACGACGACCGTGGGCTCCAACGCCAAGTACCCTTGCGACTATCCGTTCCTCATCGGCGCGCTGAGCCGCAATCCCGTGGTCGACAAGTACTGGGACAGCTTCGCCGTGGGCGCGGCCCTGTGCGGCATCCCGCTGGTCATTGGGGAAAATGTGGGCGGCGGGGACAACAAGACCGAATTCAATCCCGACGGCTCCATCCGCGCCCTACCCGATCTGGACCGCCGCATCGCCGTGTACAGGCGCTATTACAACGGTAAGGGCGCGCTGTTCGTCCAGCTCAACGCCAATGACGCCTATAACGGCGTGGCTGAATACGTCGCCCGCAAATATGGCGATTTCGTGTGCGTCGAAATCAAATGGGGGCAAGGCGCCAAGCCCATCAACGGCGAAGGGCTGATCCGCGATCTCGACTACGCGCGGTTCATGAAGAGCCGCAGCTACTGCCTGCGCCCGGATCCCGAGGATCCGGCCGTACAGGAGGCCTTCCGCGCCGGACGCGTCAAACACTTCACCCGCTACACCGGCCTCACCTACCCCGCCCTGTCCACGCCCGAGGCCGTGCTCGCCGAAGTCGCGGCCAAGGCGGGACAGCTCCGGGCCAACGGCGCGGCACGGCTGGCGCTGAAGACCGGGGCGTTCGGGATGCCCGATCTGGCGCTGGCGATACGGGTGGCCTCCGAGCTGGATTTCGAACTCCTGACCATCGACGGCTCAGGCGGCGGAACGGGCATGAGCCCCAACGACATGCTGGACAACTGGGGCGTCCCCTCCGTCCTGCTGCACGCCAAAGCGCATGATTACGCCTTCCTGCGGGCCGCCGCCGGGAAGAAGGTGGTCGATCTCGCCGTGGGCGGCGGGCTCGCCAAGCCGAGCCAGGCATTCAAGGCGCTGGCCCTCGGCGCCCCCTACGTCAAGGCTGTATGCATGTCGCGCTCGTTCATGATCCCGGCCTTCCTCGGCTGCAACATCGAAGGGGCCCTGCACCCCGAACGCCGGGAACGCGTCCACGGCGCGTGGTCGGCGCTTCCGAAGACGGTTCTCGACATCGGCGATACGCCCGAAACCATCTTCGCCGGATACCATGCCCTCAAGGAACGCCTCGGAGCCGACGAAATGGCGCATATCCCTTACGGAGCCATCGCCATGTGGACAATGTGCGACAGGCTCGGCGCGGGGCTCCAGCACCACATGGCCGGGGCCCGCAAATTCGGCGTCGAGCACATCGACCGCACGGACATCTGCGCCGCCAACCGCGAAACGGCTCAGGAAACGGGCATCCCCTTCATCACGGAACAAGACGACGAGCTGGCGCGCCGCATCGTGCTCGGCTGACAAAGGAGAAGCGTTCATGCTGGATCTGCTCTTGACCAACGCCCGCATCGTGGACGGGACGGGCAACCCCTGGCGCAAAGGCTGCGTCGGCGTGCGCGACGGGCGCATCGTGGCCGTGGGTTCGGCCCACGACATGCCCGAAGCCCGGACGGTGCTCGACATCGGAGGCAACATCCTGTGCCCCGGCTTCATCGACAGCCACAGCCATTCGGATTTGAGGATAATAGATGAGCCGTTGGCCTTGCCCAAAATCATGCAAGGGATTACCACAGAGAACGTAGGCCTCGACAGCATGTCGGTGGCCCCCATCAGCGACAAGAACAAGGAGCCGTGGAGCACGAGCATTTCCGGGCTCGACGGCGTAGCCCAGAAACCGTGGGGCTGGAACGGGTTCGCCTCCTATCTCAATGCGCTCGACGCCGCGAAGCCGAGCGTCAACCTGAGCTCCTATGTGGGGCTCGGCACCGTGCGCCTCGACGTCATGGGCATGGAGGACAGGCCGCCCACCGCCGAAGAACTGCGCCTTATGGAAGAAAGCGTGGCCCGGTGCATGGAGGAAGGCGCACGCGGCATTTCGGCGGGGCTCATCTACACGCCCAACAAGTACCAGTCCACGGAAGAACTCGTCGCGCTCGCCAAAGTCGCGGCCCGCTACGACGGCATCCTCGACGTGCATATGCGCAATGAGGCCGACCACATGGCCGAGGCGTTGGAAGAGGTCATCCACATCGGGCGCGAAACCGGCATCCGTATTCTGGTGACGCATTTCAAGCTGCGGGGGCGCAGGAACTGGGGGAACGCCCGCAGGCATCTCGACACCATCGACCGGGCCCGCGGGGAAGGCATCGACATCGGCATCGCCCAGTATCCGTATACGGCCAACAGCACGTTCATGCACGTCGTCGTTCCGCCGTGGTACCACAGCCGGGGGACGGACGGCCTGCTCAAAGCCTTGGCGGAGGAACGCGAACAGGTCAAAAAGGACATGCTCGCCACCGAAGGCTGGGAAAATTTCTCGCAGGTCATGGGCTGGGAGAACATCTACGTCTCCTCGGTCGCCAGCGAAAAGAACCTCTGGTGCGAAGGCAAAAGCGCCGTGGCCCTTGGCGAGGCCCTCGGCAAGTCGCCCGAGGACGCGGTGCTGGATCTGCTGATCGAGGAAAACCTTGCCGTGGGCCTGCTTGGGCACGGCATGTGCGAAGAGGATGTGATGGAAGGCATGAAGCACCCGACCATGTGTCTGATCACCGACGGCCTGCTGAGCGGCGGCAAGCCGCATCCGCGCACCTATGCGGCCTTCCCCCGGTTCATCGCCCGTTACGTGCGGGAAAAGCGCCTGCTCACCCTTGAGGAGGCCGTGCGCAAGATGACCTCCAGCACGGCGCTCAAACTCCGCATGAAACGCAAGGGCTTCATTATGCCCGGCATGGATGCGGACATGGTGGTGTTCGGCGAAGACCGCATCCGCGATGTGAATACGTTTGAAAATCCGCGAGTCTATCCGGAAGGCATCGATTACGTGCTCGTCAACGGCGAGATCGCCGTCGATCACGGCGTCCATACGGGCGCGCGTCCCGGCAAGACCATACGCGACTGACCATGCCACCGGCGGCGCGGCCGTTTCCCATCGCGGGGGACGGGCCGCGCCGTTTTTTCGTTCTTCAAGGAGGAAGCTTCCATGTCGTACAGCCCCACGCTCGGTTCCGTGTTCAACCGCACGAAAATGCGCGATCCGTCCCATGTCTGTTCTTTTTCCGGCATGTGCGCCATGTGCACCGCCGACTGCATCGGCAGCTGCGAGATCGGCCTGTCCGCCGTCCGGGGCATGGAGACCGTATATCCCACCACCACGGGGGAAAACCAGATCGCCTCGGAAAAGGTCTATCCCGTCGATTATTCCCATTTCAACATCAACGGCAGAGCGTTCGGGGCAATGGGGGCTCTGCTGGACGCCGATCGCGCCACCATCTACCATGTGGGGCTCGAACGGGAGATCGGCACCCTCAACCCCGTGAAGCTGGCGCTGCCGATCATCCTCCCCGCGCTCATCAAGCTCAACTGGCCCGACTACTTCGGCGGCGCGGCCATGGCTGGCGTCAACGCGGTCATCGGCGAAGGAGCCGTAAGCAAGGACCCGACGCTTGCCTACGAAAACGGCAAGGTCGTCCACGCCCCGAAACTCCGGGAAATGCTGGACGCCTTCAACAAGTATGACCGGGGATACGGGCAGATCATCCTTCAGGCCAACTATGACGACGACGCGCAGGGCGTGCCGGAATACGCCATCCGGGAATGCGGAGCCAAGGCCATTGAATTCAAATTCGGGCAGTCTGCCAAGGGCACGCAGCCCGCGAACCTTGTGCCGACGCTCGAAGAGGCGCTGAAGAAATGCGGACAGGGTTTCCTTGTCCTGCCCGATCCGCGGGATCCCTGCGTACAGGAAGCCTATGGCCGCAAGGCGTGCCCCGCCTTCCACGTCTACGGCCGTCTGCCGATCTGGAGCAACGACTATCTGATCGGCCGCATCGCGCAACTCCGCGACATGGGCATGACCAACGTGTATTTCAAGATGGCGGGTTTCGATCCAGAGGATCTGGAGCATGTCCTCCGGCTGGCTTCCAAGGCGCAAGTGGATATGGTCACCTTCGACGGCGCGGGCGGCGGCTCCGGCTACAGCCCCTGCAAGATGATGAACGAATGGTGCCTCCCCACAGTCGTCATGGAAAGCATCCTTTACGGCATCCTCGACAAGCTGGCCGCGGAAGGCATGGAACTCCCGGATGTGGCGATCACGGGCGGCTTTGCGACCGAGGATCAGGTGTACAAGGCGCTGGCCCTCGGCGCGCCCTACATCTCCGCCGTGGGCCTGTGCCGGTCCAGCATGGCGGCGGCCATGAGCGCCAAAAAGATCGGGGATCTCATTGGGGCGGGCAAAGTCCCCCCGGAACTCGCCCGTTTCGGCACGACGAAGGAAGAGCTGTTCAGCGATCTTCCCGAGCTGCGGGGGCTCTACGGCAGCGCGGCGGACGGGTTCTCCACCGGGGCCGTCGGGGTATATTCCTACCTGAACCGCATCGCCTACGGGCTGCGCCACTTCGCCGCCCTGAACAGGAAATTCGACGTAAAGCACATCGAGCGGCGCGACGTCTTCCCGCTCACCCGCGATGCCAAGGAACTGCTTGACGGGACGTGGCTGCGGTAGCCTCCCCTTCAGTTCCCTTTTCCGCGCAGGCGGCACCGACACGTCCCTTGGTGCTGCCTGCCATTTTTTTGTGCCATCCGTATGAAACGAAAAAAGGGCCTCCGTGCGCCTTGCCCATCCAACGCGGATAACGATTCGACGATACTGAACAAAGGATACTTCTCCGCAAGATGCGCAAAAGTATTGCCGAAGCGTCCGAGTTCCGGCACATTTTACCTGACGCCGTTTCGGGCGGCGGGGAGGGGGTCCATGAATCACGAGCAGGCCATGTTGATGAAGTCTTCGCGCGTAAGCGATTTGAATACGCCGTGGGAACAGGTGCTGCACCTCGCCTCCCGGCGCGTCTTTCCCAAGCGGCACACCATCGACGTTTCAAATACGGAATCGCCCTATTTCTACTATATCCTTTCGGGGACCGTGCGGCTGGCCTATGTCGGGGCCAACGGCGAGGAACGGACGATCCTGTACGCCGGGGCGGGCACGCTCATGAACGTGCCGACCATCATCGCCGGGGACATCAAGAATACCGTGGTGACCTGTACGGAACGGGTGGAGGCCGCGATTTTCGACGCCGGGCTGCTGACGGATCGCGCGTTCGCCGCCGCCCATCCGGATTTGCTGCTCAACCTTATCCACTCGCTTTGCATACACCTGGTCATCCATTCGCAGCACCTCGGCGACGCCTCGCTTGTCGGCACGATGGGCCATGTATGCAGGGTGTTTCAGGAAATGTCCCAGAAGTACGGAGGCAGGCCGCGTTTCAGCCCCGACATGACGCAGCAGGAGCTCGCGGCCCTGCTCGGCATCCACCGCACCACACTGACCCGTATCCTCTGCCGCCTTAAGGCGTTGAACATCATCGAGAAATATACCAAAAACGATCTGCATATCCTCGATATGGAAGCGCTCGACAGGCTCGCTCGCGGCGACAAAAGATAAAAAAGAAACAAACGGACGACAACAAGGCCTTTTCTAAGGCCTTGTTGTCGTTTTCTGGCTTTCCGGAAACCGCAACGTATTTGTTACGATATTTTTATTCTTTTTATTTCAATATAATATACGACAATAGCCATTCAAATCATACAAATGATGCAAACGCACTATTTTGCACAAGCAAAACCTCCGATAAGGAACGCACGGTTCAACGTTCCTTCAGGGAGGTTTTGGAATGGCGACTCCTTTGGACTCATTAGGCATCGTGCATGAAACGGACGTCCTGATTCTTGGGGCGGGAGCCTCCGGGTGCGGCGCGGCCCTTTCCGCCAGCCGCCACGGCCTCCGCGTGCTTCTGGCCGACAAGGGCAAACTGGAGAGCTGCGGCTCCCTCGGCGGCGGCAACGACCATTTCATGGCGGTGCTGAATACAGACGCCCCCGGCGACACGACGGAAACCATCGTCGACTTCTACTGTACGCCGACCAGCGGCTATTCCCCCAGTCAGGTCCGGCAGTGGGTCGAGGCCATGCCCCGGATGATCGAAGTGCTGAAGAGCCTCGGCATCGAATTCCTGCACAACGCGGACGGCTCCTTCTACCGTACCACCGGATTCGGACAGCCCGGAAGCTGGTGGACGCACATCAACAACGGCAAATACATCAAGCGCCGCCTCGCAGGGCTTATCCGTTCGCAGGGCGTCGACGTGCTGGAATATGTCCAGTGCACCAAGATCCTCGTGCAGGACGGAAAGGCCGTCGGCGCGGCGGGTTTCCACGTCCTTGACGGCACGTTCCACATCATCAGGGCGAAAACCGTCATTTCGGCCCTCGGGCGCCTGAACGGACGGGTTTCCGTCAACTCGTCCCTCAATCCCTTCAACAGCGCCTTCTCCCCCTTCATTACGGGAAGCCAGATCGCCCTGCCCTATGAGGCCGGGGCCCAGATCATCACGCTGGATACCGAACAGGAAGCCACCCTTCTCCCCAAGGGATGGGGCTGCCCCGGCATGAACGGCATCACCAGCAGCGGCGCAAAGGGCATCAACGCCCTCGGCCAGCGCTACATGGGCAAGTACCACCCCATGATGGAAATCGGCCCGCGCTACCTGCTCATCCAGGGGACGCACCGGGAACTCACCGAGGGGAACGGGCCGCCCTTCGTGCTGGATCTTACCCACATCGACAAGGATATCCTGCACCACCTCCAATACGACAGTATGCCCGGCGACAAGGAAACGTGGAACGACTACTGCGCGCAGGCCGGGATCGATTTCAGCGCAAAGCCTATGGAAGTGGAGCTGTCCGAGCTGTACATCAACGGGATCCTCTACCTGAAGGACAACTTCGAAACCCGTACCGTCAAGGGGCTGTTCGGAGGAAGCGTGTTCAACGATTTCTCGGGCTCCATCTGCAGCGGCTACATCGCCGGGGATCATGCGGCGCGGGCCGCCGGTTCGACGTATACGGAACTTTCCGAACCCGACGCGGACGAGCTCGGACGCGAGAAACGGCGCGTTTTCAAGCCTCTGGGCGTCTCGGACGGCATCCGCCAAGACAAATTCGAAGCCGCCGTCAGGCAGGTCATGGACTACTATATGGGCTACGTCCGCAACGAGAAGGGGATGTCCACCGCCCTTGAAAAGTTCGCGCTCATCGAGTCCGTGGAAGACACGATCATGGCGAAAAACCTGCACGAGCTTTTGCGCGCGCACGAGGCCATGCACCTCCTGCGGACGTGCCGGCTCACCACGCTGGCCACGCGGGAACGCCGGGAAACCGGGCGTTCCGTCTACCGGCGCACGGATTATCCCGACATGGATCCCTCGCTCAACAAATTGCTTGTTCTGGAAAAGGATGCCGACGGCCCCAAGGCTTTCTGGGCCGGGGCCCCGCAAGCCTGACGCGGAAACCAGCCCGGAAGCGCCTCTCCCGCGCCGGGTACGGCCCGTTTCCCGCCGCAACGGGGCCACCAAAGGCTCCAGCGGCGACAGAACCCTTCTTTTGAAATAAGGAGTCTGGAATGCCTCCAGTCTTTAGCAGAGAAACAACCCGCGTTTCCGTACAGGACGCCAGCCACGCCGGACAGGGCCGGACGTCTCCCTGTGAATGCCATTGTCCGGCAGGGAATCCCATTCAGAAAATGGAACGGGCCATCGCGGACGGCAACGAGGCCCTCGCGCTGGAATACCTGCGCGCCCGCAATCCGTTTCCCGGCGTAACGGGCCGCGTATGCCCCCATCCCTGCGAAACCGGCTGCAACCGGAATTCGTACGATGAAGGCGTGGCAATCCGCGCGCTGGAACGGTATGCCGCGGATTACGGTTCCGCCTTCCGGCGCATGAAACGCCTTCCCTCGACCGGCAAACGGATCGCCGTCATCGGCTCCGGCCCCGCAGGGCTGACCTGCGCCTACTTTTCCGCCCTGCTCGGGCACACGGTGGACGTCTTTGAGGCTTCCCCCGTCGCCGGGGGCGTGCCGCGTCAGGCCATCCCGGACTTCCGGCTGCCCAAGGCCGTGGTCGACCGCGAGGTAGGGCTCGTCCTCGGCCTCGGGGTCAACATCCTGACGAACACCGCCGTCGGGCGGGACATTTCCCTTGCCTCGCTGCTGGAACGCTATGACGCCTGCCTCATCGCGGCGGGCAACGGAAAGGAGCGCCGTCTGGACATCCCCGGCATCGAACACGCGCTCCCGGCCGTCCGGTTCCTGCGGGAATCGAACCTCAACCGCACCCGGCTCGACGGCAAACGCGTCGCCATCCTCGGCGGGGGCGGCGTGGCCTTTGACTGCGCCTTCACGGTCAAGCGGCTGGGAGCCGCCGAAACCAATCTCGTCTTCCTTGAAGACATGGGCCATGTGCGCGTTCCCGCCGAAGAAGTCCGGCAAGCCGAAGACGAAGGCATCCGCCTCCACCCTTCCCATCTGGCGAGCGCTGTGCGCTGCGGAGGCGGAACGGTTTCCGGCGTGACGGCCGATGCCGTCTCAGGCTTCCGGTTCGACGAGCGGGGCAACCTCAGCGTGGACCGCATCCCCGGCAACGTGCTGGAACTGGAAGCAGACATCGTCATCTGCGCCAGCGGCCTCACGGCGGATCTCGATTTTCTGGACGCCGTACCGGGCGTGGAGCGCACCCCGCGCGGTTTCATCGCCGCCGATCCGGAAACGGGCCTGACCTCGAAGCCCGGCCTTTACGCCGCCGGGGAATGCGCCTCCGGGCCTTCCCTAGTCTGCGCCGCCATCGGGGAAGGGCGCCGGACAGCCCTTGCCATGCACGCATTCCTAACCGGGACGGACGCCGCGCCCCTGGAGGCTTGGTTCGACGACGAAGGGCTGCTTGCCCTGCACCCCTCGGCGGGCGGAACCGAACAGCATGTGGTGGCCTTCGAGGAAATCGTCAACATCGGCTACCATGAGAAAGCCCCGCGCAACCCGACGGAGCGGCTCGCCGCGCGGGAAACGTGGCTTGCCTTCGAGGAGCTGGACAAGGGGCTCACCCTTGAGGCCGCACGCGCCGAGGCCGCACGCTGTCTGCACTGCGGGCACTGCCAGTCCTGCTGGCAATGCGTGGCGAGCTGTCCCGGCCTTATCCTCAAAGAAGGCGAACACGGCCCCGAAGTGGCCTACCCCGACGAGTGCTGGCACTGCGGCTGCTGCCGCCTGGCCTGTCCCGGCGCGTGCATCTCGTTCCGGTTCCCCCTGCATACGTTCCTGTAAGGAGAGGCCCCGGCTTTCCCCTCCGGAGAGCCGGAACCCCGGATTCAACCTTGCACCATCACGGGAGTTCCTATGAAGAGGTTTTTGGTTCTGATCATGGCTTCGGTGCTTTTCACCTCCGGGATGCCGCCCGCCGAAAGCCGCGCGGCTGAAGAGTATGTCCTGAGCCTCAACCTGCCCATCCCGCCTATCCATAACCGCTGGCACTTCGCCCTCAAGCAGTGGACCGAAGAGCTGAACAAGCGCAGCAACGGTCGTATCCGCGTCGAACCCTATTTCGCGGAAGCCCTCAGCAAGGAAGCCGACGCTTTCGAATCCGTCAAGGACGGCATCTCGGACATGGCCGAATTCAGCTATGACGTGGCCGTGGGGCAGTTCCCCTTCCACGAGCGCATCTTCACCCTGATCCGTCCGAGCATGTCCCTTGAAGATCCCACGCCGTGGGTACTGGAAATGCAGAACGCCTTTCCCGAAGTCCAAAAAGAGCTGGACGGGGTCAAGGTCCTGTTCTCCCACGCCCTGACCGTCGGTATGCTCATCGGCAGCAAGGAGCCTATCACCAGCCTCGCCGATTTCAAGGGCAAGAAGATCAATGTGCTCGGGGACTATCAGGTCGCCAACAAGCTGCGCGCCTTCGGGGCCTCGGTCGTGAACATCCCTATGGCCGATGTGTTCATGAGTATGCAGCAAGGCGTCATCGACGCGACCTCCTGCGACTACGATCTGCTGGTTTCCCGCCGTCTGGGCGACGTGGTCAAGCACGTCACCCTCGTCAACACCACGGGGCTGGTCTTCGCCGTCGTCATGAACAAGGACGTCTACGACGGGATGCCGGACGATCTCAAGCAGGTCGTCGACAGCGTGTCCGGGGAATACGGACGTACCCTCTTCAAGGCGTTCTGGGAAAAGAAGCAGTACGAAAGCCTGAACACGTGGGTCTCCGACATGGGCGGCACGCTGCATGTCCTCTCGGATGCCGACTACGCCGAAGCCGACAGGCTGACCGAGCCCGTCATGCGGGAATGGATCGACATCGTGACCAAGGCCGGGCTCCCCGGCAAGGCCATCGAAGCGAAGTTCCGCGAACTGGAAACACGCTACGCCAAGCCGTGGAACCAGTCCCACTCCATCGACATCGCCGGCAAGAAGTAACCCGGCCTCGGGGGGACGGGGCGTTCCTCCGGGAGCGCCCCGCGAGCTTCCCGCCACGGTGGATGTTCCTCAGACGCGACTCCTCTCCAACAAGGAAACGAAGTATGGAAAGCACGCATACCCACGGAACAGGTTTTCTCGACAGGGCCACGGCCGCACTGCTCCCGGCGGAAAGCCTCTCCAAATGGCTCAGCGCGGCGGGCATGGGCGTCTTCATGCTCATGGTGTTCCTGACGTTCATCGACGTGTTCCTACGGTACTGGTTCGGCAAGTCGATCAACGGCACCGTGGAAATCACGGAACTCATGATGGTCATCGTGGTCTTTTCCTCCATTGCCTACACGCAATGGCAGAAAAGCCACGTCACCATGGATATCCTGACCTCCAAGCTGACCGAACCCCGCCGGGCGCTGCTCGCCGTCGCTACGACGCTGTGGTCGCTGGCGACCATCGGTTTCTGTTCCTATACGACCGCCCGGTATGCGGCTTCGACCTCGTCGGTCACGCTGGTGCTGCGGATTCCGCTTACCCCATTCATCGGGCTCGCGTCGTTCGGCTTCGCCCTGCTCGCCGTCACCCTGCTCCACGATCTGCTGAAAGCGCTTTCGGAAGCCTGCCGCCGCGCCGGGAACCGGCAGGCCCTCCTCGCCCTCTGCCTCGGATGCCTGCCCATGCTCGGTGCATGGTGGGTCGCCACGCACAAGCTGCCCGGCATGGGCAGCGTCGCCGTGGGCGTGCTTGGGCTCGTCTTCCTGTTCGCCCTGTTCTTCCTCGGTATGCCCGTCGCCTTCGCGCTCATGGCCACAGGCCTCGTCTTCATCGCCAACCTGCGCGGGGTTTCGGCGGGCTTCACAACCCTCGGCAAGTCCATGTACGCTACTGCCAGCAGTTACGCATGGTCGCCCCTCATGTTCTTCATGCTCATGGGCTACCTGTGCTTCCACGCCCGGTTCGGCGAGGACATCTACGGCTGCGCGCGCAAATGGCTCGGGCACCTGCGCGGCGGGCTCGCCGTCGGAAGCGTGGCCGCCTGCGCGCTGTTCGGAGCCGTCGTCGGGGACGTGCTGGCGGGCAGCATCGCCATGGCCGCCATCGCCCTCCCGGAAATGCGCAAACACGGCTACAACGACGAGCTCGCCGTGGGCACGCTGGCCTGTTCGGGGACCATCGGCTGCCTCATCCCGCCGAGCACCACCTTCATCATTTACGGCGTGCTGGCGCAGCAATCCATCGGCGACCTGTTCGTCGCGGGGATCATCCCCGGCCTCCTCTGCGCGCTGTGCTTCATGGCCGCGGTGTGGCTCATGGTCTTCCTCAAGCCGGGCCTCGCCCCGAGGCTGCCCAAATCCCCCCTCCACGAGCGGATGGCCTCGCTCAGGACGGGGCTGCCCATCATGGGCATCTTCTTCCTCGTCATCGGCGGCATTTACGGCGGCGTGTTCACGGCGACCGAAGGCGGCGGCATCGGAGCGTTCGGCACGCTGCTGCTCGCGCTCTGTATGCGCCGCATGAACGGAAAAAACTTCATCGCCACCCTACACGATTCGGCCAAGTTCATCTCCATGTGCTTCACCGTCCTGTGCGGGGCCATCGTGCTCAGCTACTTCATGGCCATGACGCGCATCCCGATGGTGCTCGCCAACAGCATCGCCGCGCTGGACGTCGCCCCCATGCTGGTCCTGTTCGCCATCGTCATGACCTTCTGCATCCTCGGCTGTTTCCTGCCGTCCATGCCGCTGCTGCTCATCTGTGTGCCGATCTTCGTGCCCATTGCGAAGGTTTTCGGCTGGGATCTGATCTGGTTCGGCGTCATCATCACGGTTCTGGACAACATGGCCTCCATCACGCCGCCTTTCGGCATCAGCCTCTTCGTCATGAAGGAAGTGGCGGGCGTGACGCTCGGCGCCATGTACCGCTCCGCCGTTCCTTTCGTCATCGCCCTGTTCGTCTGTCTTCTCCTGATCGTCCTGTTCCCCTCGCTGGCAACCTATCTTCCCACGCTCATGAACGGTTAGCGTACGGCGGACCAGCCTGAAACAGCGGAAAGCCCCGTGCCGTGCGGGGCTTTCGTTTTTGCCCGGTGGAAGCCACCCCGATCCCCAACAGGCTCCCAAAGGCCCGCGCAAGCTGGACATGGCCTTTTCCCCCGCCTACAATGGGTTCTCAACTGAACAGGGGGTGAACATGGCGCTTTCTCAATCGCAAAAGATCATTGCTTTTCTCGAAAAACATCGGGGCGGGAGCTTTACGGCCCGGCAGATTGCCGAAGCCATCGTGCAGCAGTACGCTTCCGACTATGCCAAAAAGCGCAACAATCCCCGTTTTGCGGATGACAAGGCATTTCTTTCGCAAATCATTGCGGAAATCGGATCACAGAAAGACACGCTCAAAAGGCTCCGCCCCACACTCGTATGGCAGGACAGGCCCAAGCCCCGCCGCTACTGCATTCCATTGGAAGAGACGCAGGAGGCGCGGGATACGGCCCAAGGTGAAACCTGTGAACGCGATGAGGAGAGTTGCGCCTGTGAAGAACGGGCCCTGCTGGAACAGGAGCTTTACCCGCTTCTCACCAGCTATCTCTGGTCGGAGCTGCACCTCTACTCCATGCGCATCCGGGAAGGCCGCTCCCACAATACGCGGGGAAACGGCGGTAACCGGTGGCTCCACCCCGACATCGTGGCGATGGAGCCGGTGGACAAGGCATGGGGGAAACACGTCAAAGCCTGCGGGCACGCCAGCGGCAGCACCTGCGTCCGGCTCTGGTCGTTTGAAGTCAAAAAGACGCTCACCGTCGCCAATATCAGAAAATGCTTCTTTCAGGCCGTCAGCAACTCGTCCTGGGCGCACGAGGGGTATCTCGTCGCCACGGCAATAGCCGACGACCGGGTGGAACAGGAGCTCAGGATGCTTTCAGCCCTGCACGGCATCGGGGTTATCCTGCTCGATCCCGAAAATCCGTCGGAAAGCGAAATCCTGCTCCCCGCACAGAAAAAGCCGGATGCCGACTGGCAATCCATTGATCGCCTCGCCAAAGAAAACGGAGACTTCCACGAGTTCATTGAGCTTGTTTCCGTCTACTTCCAAACCGGGACGCTGCGGGAAAAGGATTGGGACAACAAGACGGCCTGACGAAAGCTTTGTTTGAACATTTGAACAGTGGTGTTTCATTGATAAACATGGAGAAAAAAGATGCGCGACGAACTGATGTCCGAAATCATCAAGCTGGAATGGGACATGTTTTCTCATGTTTCGAATGTGGGAGGCCCGGCCTCCTGCCAGATGCGGCCCGACACCTTCAAAATCATGCGGAAGAGCCAGGCCGCCACATGGTCCGATGAGCTGCTCGCCAGCTATCTGGAAGATCTGAAAGCCGCCACGAGGGAAGGCAGAAACATCATGACCGAGAAATACGCCCGGATGATGGAATCCACTTTCCCCGAAGAATACCGGAAGCTGGCGGCATCCCTTCCGTCCGTCGACAAGGAAACCCTGCAGAAGATAGAAGAAATCGTCGCGATCAGCGTGGGATGGAAAGCCGAGCTGTTCGACCGTTATCCCCGGCTGAGCGGCAAGGGCCGCCCGCTGCGCACCAGCGAAGACTCTGCAATGGAAACCTCCTTTGAAACGTACCTGCGGGGAGAATTGAAGACGTATTCAGCGCGCACGATCACGCTCCTGCATGAACTTACCTTACGGCAACAACAGGATGGCGTGAACGGCGCGGCGCTGAATCTCCTCAATCAGGTGCAGCAGTACGGATATGCCACGCTCAAACAGGCCGAAGGCCATCGCGCGGGAGCCTGACGGCGTTCCCGGCTTCCCTGAGGGCGCAGCCTTACCTATTTGCCTTTTCCAACTTGACACGCCTTCAGAAAGGCAAGCCGCTCGTAAAGCGAACAGCCGAGATCCCAAGGCCCCTGACCGTAGGGGACGCCGGCGGCCTTGGCGGCCATGGCGGCTTTCAATTTTTCCGGAGTGACGGGAAGCGTGGCCACCCGCACGCCCACGGCATCGGCTATGGCGTTCAGGATGGACACGTGACCCGCACTCTGGAAGCCTTCCGCGCATCCGGTCGAACCGTGCGGCCCGTTCTCGCGGTACGTCTCGTGAAACAGCACGTTGAACGTGTCCGGAACGTCATTGCAGCGAGGAACCCCCGCCCCTCGCATGGTCGCGTGCTTCTTCATGTCCTCGTAGTTTTCGCTCAGGGCGAAGCCGATGGAGTGCGAAAAACCGCCCCACGCCTGCCCGAGCACGGCCTGGCGGCTTCCGATCACCCCAGCGTCGGCCACAATCGTCGCGCCGAGGACACGGGTCTTGCCTGTGGCGGTTTCGACAGCCACTTCCGCCATGAACAGCACGTAGTTCTGGGCAATCGCGCCGTACCCGTGCCCTGTATCGGGATCAATGTCCGACCATTCGGCGGTATGGACGCCACGGTATCTGGTCGGAATGCCCGAACCGCGCATTTCCTGCCATGTGCGATACGTCCCGTCTTCCTTGCGCATGGCGGCGAGCAGCTTGGAAGCCGCGTCCAGCGTAGCCATGCCGACGACATGGTGCGAACGGCTGCCCGACGCCGATCCCGTATCGGGGCAACACCCCGTATCGTTGCGGACCAGATGGATGGCCTCCGGCCTGAGCCCCAAGGGGCGCAGCGCCTCATGGACATGGATCAGGCTTCCCGTATCCGCCCCCTGCCCGACGTCGGCCCATGTGCTGTAGTGCGTGACCGAGCCGTCCTCATTCAGCTCCAGATCGATTTCCGCGCGATCCGGCACTTTTGAGACGTGATACCCGCCCCACGCAATGCCCACGCCGCGCCTGTGCTCCGGCGTGCTTTCCGCCCGGGCCTTTTCCACGGCCTTCCGGTAGTGCGGGCGCAGCATGTCCATCATCGCCCGCATGGGATATTCCCGGTAAGGGACGGACGTGGTGCAGGTATCCCTTTCCCGGGCGACGTTGATATAGCGGAACTCGAAGGGGTCCATGCCGATCCGCTCGGCGAGCATATCCACGATCTGCTCGCTCGCCGTGTAGGTCTGCGGCGAGCCGAACGCCCGGAAAGCCGTCCCGAAATTGTTGTTGGTGAAGGCCGTCCGCACGAGACCACGGATATTCGGAATGGCATACGGGTAGCCGAAAAAGCGGCAAACCTTCGTCGTCAGCGCCCCCGCCATTTCACTGTATGCGCCGTGATCGATCCCGGCGAGGAAATCCATTGCCGTCAGCTTTCCCGCTTCGTCGCACGCGAGGCGGACATTGGCGTACACGGGGGAACGCTTGCCCGTCGTGTGCTGGTGTTCGGCGTAACTGAGCACGAGGGAAACCGGCGCATCCAAGGCCAGCGCGCAGGCCGCCGCCAGTGCGGTATTGCCCGGCGACATGCTGTAGCCGAAGCTGCCGCCCGCCGGATTGCCGAGGATCCGCACCTTTTCCTTGGGCAGCCCAATAGCCGGGGCCATCTGGGCGATGTTGCCGTACAGGTATTGCCCCTTGCACAGGATGACTACGCCCCCGTCCTCCGGGTAAGCCAGAACGACATCCGGCTCCACCGTCAGATGAGGCTGCCGCGACGTGCCGAAACTTCCCGCAACCGTATGGGCGGCATGTTCCAAAAGCCCTTGCGTGTCCTCGCCCTTGTAGACGGGCTGTTCCATATAGATGTTGGGGGTGTTTTCATGGATCGGGAACGCCCCTTCCGCAGCGGCTTCCATGAAGGTCATGACGGCGGGAAGCGGCTCGTATTCCACCCGGACCCGTTCCGCAGCGGCCCGCGCCTTGTCCCGGCCCGTCGCCGCCACAACGGCCACCACGTCCCCGTACCGGCGTACCACCCCGTCACAAATGACCGGGCGATCGAGGCCGTCGCACAGGCTGTGCACGGTGCCTTGCGGCGCAACCAGCCGGTTCGTGCCCTTTACGTCCTTCGCGGTAACAACGTTGACGACGCCGGGCATGGCTTGGGCTTCAGCGGTGTCCAGAGCCCGTATCCGGGCATGTTCCCGTTTCGCCAGCACAACCGCCAGATGCAGCGTGCCTTCCGGCATCTTCCCGGAAATGTCGGCCCCGAAGTCGCATGCCCCGAGTACCCGGGAAAGCGCCGTGGGCTTCGGGAAATCCGAACCGTACAGCCGACCGTCTTCCGGCGGGGAAAACGTGATGTCCTCCATCGTCTTTTCGCCGCGCATCACGGCGGCGGCCTCCATCACGGCGTCCACGATGGGCTTGTATCCGGTACAGCGGCAGACGTTGCCGTGCCGGGTAAACCATTCCCTGACCTCTTCCCGGGTCGGATCGGGATTGCGCATCAGAAGCCCTTTGGCCGACATGATGAACCCCGGCGAACAGAAGCCGCACTGCACGCTCGCATACGTCATGAACGCCCGCTGCAACGGATGAAGCCGTTCCGCCGAGCCGATGCCCTCAATGGTTTCGACTTTCGCATACGCCTTGACCTGCTTCATCTTTTTGACGCAGGAGCGCGTGACCTCCCCGTCGAGCAGCAGCGAACAAGCGCCGCAGTGCCCCGTCCCGCACCCGACTTTCGTCCCGGTGAGCCCAAGACGCCGCACCACGTCGGCAAGGGAGTCCTTCTCCGGCTCACAAAGGATTTCCCGATCTACCCCATTGATGTTCAAGACGATTCTCTGAATGGACACGGTTCCTCCTCTGTGAAAGGGTTGGATATTTTCCAGACAAGGCGGATTGCCCTTCTCTCCCGGAAGCTGGAAAGAGAGGCAATCCGCCTTCGCCGCACCTCAAGCGGCACGGCTGTCCTCCAGCGGACGGGCGCTACTTGCCCACGAAATCCGTGATGGGCGGACAATCACCGGAACACATCACCTCAATGAGGGTCGACGTTTCCGACAGGCGTGCCTGTTCAAGGGCGGGCAACAGTTCTTCGGCATGTTCGACGCGGATGCCCTGAAGCCCGCAAGCCCGGGCGAGCGCCACATGATCGATGGGAAAGATGTCCACCGAAGTGCTGTTCTTGCCGTAACGGAGCTTTTCGGAACACTTCACGTATCCCAAGATGCCGTTGTTCAGCACGATGAGAGTCACTTTGAGGTTGGAGCGGGCCGCGACTTCCATCTCCGACCAGACATGCGCAAACCCGCCGTCGCCGGTAATGCAGTAGATGGGGGCTTCCGGTTCGGCGACGGCGGCACCCAGCGCCATCGGCAGGCCCCAGCCGAGCCCGGCCATGCCGCGCGGCGTGATGAACCGCATCCCGCTGCGCAACGATACAAGGTTGTTCGTCGCCCAGATGGAAGAGAAGCTGGCGTCCGCCACAACAATGCTTTCCGGCGTGAGCACGGCCTGCAAGGCCGCCATGACCTGCGCGGGATGGAGCGGCTCACCGGCGTTGCTCAGGAAGGAAGCCATCTCCGCATCGTGCGCGGCGCGTCCGGCGGCGATGCGTGCCTCAAGCGCCGCGCGTGCCGTGCGCCGTTTCCCACCATCCATCGTTTTCATGACATCCGCAAGGGCTTCGAGCGTGAGCCGCGCATCGCCCACAAGCCGTATGGCTTCGTAATTACGGCCTACTTCGCCGCTGTCCATGTCTATATGGGCAAACACGGCATCGGAGGGGTACAGCGTCCACGAGTCCGTCGCGTTCTGGTCGGTCCGCGTGCCCACCAGCAGGATGAAGTCGGCCTCCTCAAGGATGGGCCGCTGGTGGCGTCCGGCGGAACCGGGGCCCGTGGCGTTGGCGAGCACGCCGAGCGAGAGCGGGTGCCGTTCGTCCACGCCGCCCTTGCCCATCACCGTGGTCGCCACCGGCAGGGAGAAATGTTCCTGAAGCACGGCAAGTGCCGCGCACGCCGAGGAAAGGTGCACGCCGCCGCCCGCGACGATCACGGGGTTACGGCTGGAAAGCAGACGTTCCGCCACGCCGCGCACGGCATCCAGAGGAGGCATGACCGGATCAAGCGGATAATGGCCGAGCGGGATGCCCCGCTTTTCGGGCTCCGCAGGCATACCGAGCATGTCGTTGGGGAACAGGAGCACGACGGGACCGGGCCGCCCGGAACAGGCCACCGCGAAGGCCTGATCCACGTAGTCCTCCACGCGGTCCGCCGTATGTACCCGCCTCGTCCACTTGGAGCAGGCCGAGAACAGACGGACATGGTCGAATTCCTGAAACGCATTGCGATCCTCATTCTTCAACGGGATCTCCTGAAGCATGACCACAAGCGGAATCGAGGATTTCAGCGCTTCCGCAAGAGGGGCCACCACAAGCGTCGCCGCGGGGCCGTTCTGGGCGATCATGACGCCGGGGCGCTTGCTGACGCGGGCATAGCCGTCCGCTATGTAGCCGCCGCCGTTTTCGGTACGGTAGGCGATCTGGCGCAATCCCAGCTCCTCAAAGGGCAGGCTGAGGCCCTGCGGGAGCCCTTGTCCGAAAAATTCATGGATGCCGTGCCGCAGGAGCATCCTTCCGATGCTGTGCCCAACCGTATTGTGCTTTTCAGTACACGATGCCATCTGCTGTTCCTTTGAATGCCGGACGCGACATCCGGCGTTTGGGGTATGACTCAATGAAAACAAACCGCCTTCGACGGCGAGAAGCCATGCTTGGAAATCGGAAAACCTCAGTGCGTGTATTCCAGTACGGGGACCTCCTTGCATTTCTTCCGCAGCGCCTGAAGGATGGAATCCCTGTTGGGACAGGGGAACCCGTTCGGATTTCCCTTTGTGATGCATGTGGCGAGAGCGATGGCCTGCGCCCCGCGATCCATGAGGGTCTGCGCCCTGGCAATGGCTTTGCTGCCGGGACAGCCGCCGCAACTCACAAAACCGACGATGGTGCAGTCACCCAGCGTTTCGAACGCGCCGGACTTCTTTTCGACTGCGGCGAAGTCGCCCGTTCCCGGACAGAGATCTTCCGTCTGCTGGCAACGGATAATGCCTACTTTCATGTCAATTCCCTGATGTCTGGAGTGAAAAAAGGACGCGGATTCCCTCCCCTCGCTTTCACAGGAAAGCGAGGGTTCCCGATATGGCCGCAACAGTCCGGTCAAGGACGCCTACGGATGGTTACTTCTGGGGAAGGGAATGCTTCAGGATTTCGCCATAGGTGTTCAATTCTTCATCGTACAGCCTGCGGAAGGCTTCGGAGGACATCCAATGCGCCTTCGTCTTCAGCCTGAGGGCCTCCTGCCGGAACGCTTCGCTGTTGACCACTTCGGACATGGCGGTTTCGAGCGTGCGCAACACGTCCTCGGGGAGGCCGCGCGGCGCAATGACGCCCTGCCAGTGGGAGAAGCGGGCGTCCATGCCCAGTTCCTTGGTCGTGGGGATGTCGGAAAGGTTCTCGCTGCGCTCGTCGGCAAACTGCACCAGCCCGTACACATCGAACGTGGACAGCGACGCGGGCGCATCCGCATGAAGGTGGGTCCGGCCCGCCATGATGTCCTTAAAAATCTCCCCCCCGCTGCGGTAGGGGATGAAACGCAGCTTCAAGCCGAAGAGGTCGGCAAACTGCAGCATGGGCACATGAGTCATGTTGCCGGTCGCGGAGATGCCCACGACGTACTTGTTGGGGTTCTTTTTCGCCATTTCGATAAATTCGTTGACGTTCTTCCACGGGGCGTTCTTGGCGGTCATCAGAACCACGGGCTGGCTGACGGACATGCCTATGAAGTCGAACGCATCCGTCCCGTAGGGAAGCTTCATCACATGCGGCTGCAAACACATGGTCCCGGTGGGCACATAGCCGAGCGTGTAGCCATCCGGTTTGGCGGCGGCCACCTGCGCCACCCCGAGCGTGCCGCCCGCGCCGGAGACGTTCTGCACGACGATGGGCTGCCCGAGCTTCTTTTCCATCATCCCCGCCAGCAGGCGGGCCGGGATGTCCGTGCCGCCGCCCGCGCCGAACGGGACGACCAGCGTGATCGGGTGTTCCGGATAGGCGGCCAGCGCCCCGGTAGCCGCGAGCATGAACGCGCAAAGGAAGAGAAGGGTTTTTTTCATCATCTGGCGGATCATACGGCTCTCCTTTTCTGTTATAGATTGTGGACCGGCTGGCGAAAACCGTGGGATATCACCGCTTCGCGCGCAGTGCCCTGTAATTCTGGACTTGCGGGACAACGAGGAGCAGGAAGGCCATCCCGAGGAGCACCATCGCTATGGGGGATGCGGAAACGAAGGCCAGCCACGAATCGTCGCCCCTGAACAGCATCATCTGCCCTATACTCATTTCAAACTGCTGCCCCAGCACAAGGCCGATGACCAGAGGCGGCAGGGGAAATTCCATGCGGCGCATGAAATAGGCCGCTATGCCCATGAACACGGTGACGAACACGTCAAACAGGTTGCCCCGCGATCCGTATGATCCGAGGATGCACAGCACCGCGATGAACCCCATCAGCAACTGCTCGGGAATCCTGAGCAGGAAGGAAAACATCCGGGTCGTGATGACGCAGCTCGGGTACATAAGCAGGTTGGACAGCATGAGCACGGCGAAGGTGGCGTACACCATCTCCGGATTTTCCGTCATCAGGCGCACGCCGGGGGTCACGCCGTGAATTGTCAGGGTCGCCAGCATGATGGCGGTGACGGGGTCGCCGGGGATGCCGAGGGCCAGCGAGGGGACCAGCGCCCCGCCCGTGACGGCGTTGTTGGACGATTCCGCGGCGATGATGCCGTCGGGCTCGCCCTTGCCGATATTCTCGCGCCGGGGCGAGGAGCGGCGGGCCTCGCCGTAGCTCAGGAAGGCGGCGGTCGCGGCGCCCGTTCCGGGGAGGATGCCCACGAACGTGCCGATGAGGGAAGACTTCACCAGCCCGGACATCCGGCCTCTCCATTCGCCAAGGGACGGAAACTGAACCCGGCAGGAGGTGCCGTTTTCCACGCGGGCCTCGCGCCGCATCCGTTCGACGCGATCCAGAACCTCGGAGAGCGCGAACACGCCGACAATGACCGCGACAAGGTCGATACCGCTGTTCAGGGCGAAAATATCGAACGTGAAACGCGATTCGGCGGAAAACGGCGACATGCCCACACAGGCGAGCAGCAGCCCGAGCACGCCCATGGCCAGCCCCTTGAACTGGTTGTTGGCCGATACGCTGGAAATGCAGGTCAGGCCCATCAAGATCAGGGTGCACGTTTCAAGCGGCCCGAACTGCAAGGCGAAAACGGCGATCTGCGGCGCGGCAAAGATGAGAACCACACACGAGAACACGCCTCCGAAAATAGATGCCGCCAGTGCCCAGCCGATGGCCTTTCCGGGCTTTCCCGCCCTCGCCATAGGATAGCCGTCAAAAGCCGTGGCCGCGGACTGGGGCGTTCCGGGCGTATTGATGAGCACGGCGGAAATGGAACCGCCGCAGATGGAGCCGCAGTAGACTCCGAGCAACAGGGCAATGGCTGATATGCTCGTCATGCCGAAAGTGAAGGGCAGGCAGATCGTGATGGCGACCACTGACCCCAGACCGGGCAGCGCGCCCACGATCATGCCTAGCATCACGCCCACGAAATTCATTGCGAGGGTAAAAGGCGAAAGAGCCGCCAACAGGGAATCGATGAAAAGCATGTTTTCTCCTTCTCTTTGCCGACGTGGATCCGAAAGGCGGACGGCCCGCCACCGTCCGAAACACGGCCCTTTCCTCTAAAACAGTATGCCCATCGGAAGCGGGAGTTTGAGGACATACCAGCACAGCGACCAGATGACGGCCGTTCCGCACAGGTTCGACAGCAGCAGCGAAGGCAGCTTGCGCCACCCCATCGCATAGCCGATGCCGCAGGCGGCGAAGAAGCTCGTCACGCCGAATCCCATGTGATCCAGCAACAGCGCGTAGGCGACGAGGATCCCGGAAACCGCCGCCGTCCTCGCCGAAAACAACGGAATGTCCGAGTCGCTGCGGCGGTGCGACGGCACCAGCACGATGCAGCATCCCACAGCTATGAAAAGCCATGTGAGCGCCTTGGGATAGTCCATCGGGTGAATGCCTTCCGTCGCATTCGCCTGCTCCAGCCCGAACGCCTGCGAAAGGAACACAAGCCCGAGTGCGATCACAACCAGTCCGCTGATGAGGTTTTCCCGTGCGATTTTCATGTGTCTTCATCCTTCTGTCTGGAAGGCCCGTTTTGCCATGCCCCGCCGTTCGCGGGTTCAAGGGAGGGAGACGGAAAACGGGCGTTGATGGTTTCAAGGCTCCGGAACACGGCCAACAGCCTCGCGTCCCGATGGCGCAGCACCTCTTCGGACGTGACGCCCGAGTAGCCGTAAAATCCCTTTCCGCTTTTGAACCCCAAACGCCCTTCCCCAACCATCCGTTCCAGCAGGGGAGGCGGCGTCTCATCCGTCGCAAGCCCCATAGGAACCTGACGGTAGTTGCTCAACACAAGATCAAGTCCGGTGAAATCCAGTCTGGACAGGTACCCCATCACGGCAAGGCGCGCGCCCAGACAGACGGAAACGGCATCGTCCAACGCCGCGGCGTCCGCCACGCCGTCGTCGAGAAGCTGGAACAGTTCCTGATTGATGGCCCGCTGGATACGGTTGACGATGAAGCCCCGCGCAAACCGTTTGAGCACCACCGGTTTCATGCCCATTGCGGACAGGCAGGCGGCGAACTGGGGAACGAGCTGTTCGGGATTGGAAGGATGGCCGACGATTTCGACGAGGGGAATGATGTGCGCGGGCACAAAATAGTGCGCCATGATCAACTGGGGATGCAGGACGGACGGGGCGTGCTCGAAGATGTCGAGGACGGAGGTGTTGCTGGCTATCAGGGCCGAAGGGGACACGACGCCGGCCAGTTCCTCGTAAAAACGGCGCTTGATGTCCACCCGTTCCGAAATGACCTCAATGACGAGATCCGTCCGGGCCGCCGCCCCGAATCCGTCCTCCGCAAACCGCAGCCGGGCCATGACGCTTTCCGGCGGTTCTCCTCCCAGCTGCTCGGACTGCGTGCCCGCAAGTCGGCGGATGGCCCGTTCCGCCCGCTCCAGAGCGTCCCGGTCGACGTCGGTGAGGGTGACGGCATGTCCGCCGCGCGCGAACCGCAACGCAATGGCATGGCCCATCGTACCGGCTCCGAAAATGACCACGTTCCGAAAAAGCATACGGCTTCCCCCTGTTCCCGATTTCCGAAAGGGACGGAGCAACCTGTGCCCGCTCCTGTCGACAGCCTTATGAGCAAAGCCTGTGCCATGCCGTATCGTGAGAATAACGTCATAGGGAAAAGGGGGATGCGTTCTTTCGTTTCCGGGGGGCGGCCTCCGCTTTGTTCAAATAATGGACGGTATCCATATATTGAACATTCCATCCATATGCAGGACGGTCAAAACCGAATGTTGTATTGTTTCAGCCTGAGATAGAGCGTCGAGCGTTTCATGCCCAGAATGCGCAGCGCCCCCCGGTTTCCGGTGATGCGCCCGTTGGTGATCTTGAGCACATGCTGAATATACCGGCTCTGCAATTCGTCGAGCGTCGGAAGGTTCTTGAAGAGATCCTCGCAGGGTTCCTGACGAGGAGTTCCGTCCGCTTTGCTTTCGGCGTGGGAGCTGAGATCAAAGGAGAGGCGGCCTCCCTGATGCAGGATGACCGTACGTTCGAGCACGCTTTTCAATTCCCGGATGTTCCCGGGCCAGTCATACTGCAAGAGCGCTTCCAGCTCCCTCTCGCTGGGCTGCTGGATATCCCGGTGATACCGCCTCGAATAGCGATCCAGAAAGAACCGGACAAGCAGCCGGATGTCTTCCTTGCGCGACCGCAGCGGCGGAATGGTCAGGGGGACGACGGACAGGCGATAGTACAAATCCTCGCGGAAGTGCCCGCTCCGCACCTCGGCCCACAAGTCCTTGTTGGTGGCGCAGATCAGGCGGAAATCCGAATGCCGTTCCTCCTCTCCGCCAACGCGCATGAACCGGTGATCCTGAAAGACGCGCAGCAGCTTGATCTGCATGGGGGCCGGAATATCTCCGGCCTCATCGATGAACAGCGTCCCCTGATGCGCCATTTCGGCCAGACCTATTTTCTGCCGGATGGCCCCGGTGAACGCGCCTTTTTCGTGGCCGAAGAACTCGCTCTCGAACAGGCCGTCGGGGATGCTGGCAGGATGCACCGGGACAAAAGGGCCTGTCCTGCCGCTGCAATCGTGGATGTAATGGGCCAGCAGTTCCTTGCCCACGCCGGTTTCCCCGAGGATCAGCACCGGGGCGTCGGTCGCGCCTATCTGGCGGCCGTGCGACAGCAGGCGGCGCATGATGGCGCTGCCGTGCAGCAGGATTTCCGGCGTATCCCGGTAGGGCTCGGCCTGCGCCTGTTCCTGTTCCCCGGCGGCAAGGCGGGCCGGTTTCGGCTTTCCGGCTTCGATTTTTCGGAGTTCGGACTCAAACAGCAAGGTAAACGCCACCTGATCGGCGTTAGGGATGCCGCGCAGCGTTTCCAGCGCATACTCGCTTTCCAGCCACAGTACCCATCTGGCCTTGGCCGTCTCCAGCGGAAGGCTCAGGAACACATGCCGCTCCTCGTCCAAGAGCAGGGGCTTGTTCTGCTGCACTGCGTAGATCTGTGAGACTTTGGAAGATATCTTGCCTGTGTTCAGTTCCACGGCGCTGATGTTGCACGCGGCCCGGCACGTCAGCAGCCCGCCGCTGGAAACCTCCAGCAAGGCGGCGCGTTCGGCACCCAGCTCACAACCGGCGATGTGCGTCATCTGATTGATGTATTGCGAAAAATCCGTGAGATTGCGTATGGATTCCAGCGCTATCCGGCAGTTTTCGAGCAGCGTTCCACCGATGCGCGCCGTACTTTCAGGCTCATACGGCGATGCGCCGCTTTCCGGTGCAAGCCCCCTTTCAACGGCCCGAGCGGGGAGATCATGAAGACGGGCAATGCGCCGCTGCGTAACGGCGATTTCCGTCGGGTTGCCTATCGCCGTAAAACCGCGCAGGCTCTCCGCCAGCAAGCTTCCGGCCACTTCCTTGTCGCCGCTTTCCGCGAACAGGCGCGTCGCTTTGGCACGGAGCGCCCCCGCCCTCAGATGCTCGTTGTAGCTTTCGATCGCCCGCTGGATTTCCTCATCGAGATCAAGCCCCCGGACGGGCGGCAGCCCAGCCTGCTCGTAAGCCGCCAGCACGTCGAACATCCACGGATAGGAATAGATGGGGCGGCGGAAACCATACCGCAGCGCGATGTCCATCGTCCGCTGCATCGCCGCGTGCGACGCTTTGATGTTCCCCTGCGTGTAATGATAGAACGCGAGCCCGCGCATACCCCATACGGCGATTTTGGTTTCCGTTTCGGGATTGACCATGCTGAGCACGTGGTCGATGAGCTCCAACGCCTCCTCATGCCTCCGCATGTACAGGAGCACCATCGCCAGCTGCCCTTCCCACCACAGGATCTTGAAACGGTTCTGGCCGAGCTCCGCCGCCCTTTTGGCCGCCTCGAGGATGCCTACCGCCTGATGGAAACGCCCCAGATACACGGCGGACGAACTCGTATACAGCGAGAACATTTCCGTCTGGAACCGGCATTCCCACAACTGCGGGTACTGCAAGGCCACCTCAAACGCGGCGAGGGCCTCCCGGAAATGGCCGTGCCAGAAGTGGAACATGCCCACAAAATACTCCGCCTGCCCCCGGGCCCCGGCCCTGTCCAGCTCAAGCAACGACGTCTCGCATTGGGCGTGCAACTCATGCATACGCTGCGCCGAGCATTCCGCCGCCATGTTTTCAAGGCTGGACTCCACCAGATGCAGCAAGGCCGTCATGCGGGCGTCCCCCTGCTCCTTGGCTGTCTCAAGGGCTCTGGCGGCGATCTCCCTTGCCTGACGATGGCTTTTGGAGAGATACATGGAAATGTCGCAAGCCGCGAGCGCCAGCTTCATGAAGGCCTGTTTCTGACCGGAGGCGGCACCCGCAGGGCTCCATTGGCCCAGCAGCCGCAAGACGAGGCCATAGCAGGCGACGGCCCCGCTCGACTGGGAACTGTTCAACAGCGTGTTGATGAATCCCAACAGAAGGGTACAGGCTTCGAGGTTCTGCCCTTCGTCAAGGGCGGAGGCCACATCAGCGATCTCGGCGCACACCTCCCGCCATGCGTTCCGCATCTGCAATTCCGCAACGCCCCGGGGCGTTATCATGATCCGGGCGGGGCGATCCGGGTCGGACTGGAGCAGGCCGCCCTCCTTCAGATCCGCGATGATCGGCTCAAGCTCCTCCAAGGGAACTTTCAGGATCTGGGCACAGGCCTCCGCGCCGAGGCCGCTAGTGATCAACGAAAACACTTTCACGACGAGCAGGGAGAAGGGAGAGAAGTCCATTGCAGCCTCCTGTGATGCGCCTACACTATCCAACATATGGATAGTCTGTCTATCATACAGATTTATCTATATATTGGATGGAAAAACAGCGGGGCTTTCCTACATCCCGGCGGGACTTCTCACGAATCTTTTTGGAGCCGTTTTTGCAAAGAGAAAATACGGCCTTTCCGGCTGCGCCAGAAATATTCCAAGTATACCCAAGCCCAAACAAGGAGTCCAACATGTCCGAACAGCGTCCCGTCGCCATCGTCACCGGAGCGGCAAGCAACATAGGTCTGGCCTGCGCGCAACGCTTTGCGGCGACGCATACGGTCATCATGGCCGACATAGCCGAAGCGACACAGCAGGCGGCGTCCCTGCCCCATGCAGTCGCCGTGCGGGTCAACGTCGGAGAGTTTGATTCATGCCTTAATCTGGCTACGGAAGCCAGGAAATACGGGCGGATCGATGCCGTCGTGCACAGCGCGGGCATCACACGCCCCGCCTGCTCCATTCTGGATATGCCCGTGGAAGAATGGGAGAACGTCATCAAGGTCAATCTGACCGGGGCCTTCTTTCTGGCCAAGGCCTGCATCCCTCCGATGCTGGAAGCCGGGCAGGGAGCCATGGTGTTCTTTTCTTCCCGGGCCGCCAAAACGGGCTTTGCCGCCCTCGGCAGCAACGGCGCAAAAACCAAGGCGCATTACTGCGCGTCCAAGGCAGGGGTCATCTCGCTCGTCAAGTCGCTGGCAATGGAGCTTGCCCCCTACGGAATCCGGGTAAACGGCGTAGCCCCCGGCCCTGTGCAAGGAACCATGATCCCCAAGGAATCATGGCCGGTTATCGCTGAGAAAGTGCCCTTGAACCGTCTCGGGACGCCGGAGGAAATGGCCGAGGGCGCGTGGTTCCTGTGCTCGCCGCAAGCCGCGTTCATTACTGGGCACATCCTGGACATAAACGGCGGCACCCTCATGGACTAGCCGCCCGCCGCTCGGAAGGCGCACAGGCCACACCCCAAAACGGATTCAGGTCCGCTCCCGCTTCCTCCGAACAGCCGACACCCCGCTTGCACGCAAAAAGAGCGGTCCCTTCGTCATTCGATCTTGGGGCCGCTCTTCCCATATGCAGATCCATAATCCCCCTTTCTTCGCTCGAAAGATAAATAGAGAGTGAAAAGTCAACAAGCTAGAAAGATTCCTTAGCTGAGAAAGCCGAAATCCTCATCAAATCTATTGATCCGCGCCCGGAAAACTGAGACGATGCCTTTGCTTTTCAATGTAGGCACATCCTTTAAGCCGCCATCTCATAACTATGGCGTACAATCGCATAGTGGAATACAGTTATGGAGTTGGAAGTGCGACCCATATACTGTCCCGAGGCGAGGTTATTTCTATCCTCGCCTTGTTTAGTCTATACTGTATTTGATTGTCGTTAAATAAAACCATTCCGTTGTATACGGCAATAAATTATTGAAACACCTATTTTACTTTTTATATAAAAACAATATATTTCTTTTATCCGTTATCAAAAACGCTTTTTCTTAATGGGGTAAAAAAACGGATCATAAAAAGATATAATCCAAGTCAACGATTAACACAGAATACGCTACTCCTGTTAAAGCATCCTTTTTCAGAGAATAAAAATATTATTTATCGCCATATTGGGGTTGTTTCCATTTTTCTTCTTCACTCTTCAACTACCATCTGGAACAAAATTTTTTTCTATTGAAAGAATAAATATCTTTTATCCTGACAGAATCGTATGAGAGAAAAAAGATTTTTTAAAAATATATTACCTATATTCATGGTTTTAATAAATCTTGCACTATCTGTATCGGTAGTCTTTCTCATGCGTTATGTCCAAAATTTGCTGAATTCGGACGTAAAAATCAATTTGGCGGAGATTGTGACCCAGAACAAGGACGCCATCACCAGCAGGTTGATGATGAACGTCAACTCGCTGGATATCACCGCAAACAAACTTTCCGATAGGTTGAAGGCCGAGAAATCTTCCGGCAAGCTCAAGACACAGGACCTCATCGAACAATACGCCAAAGAAAACAACACGGACGATCTGTTCACTGCGAACAGGGACGGCATGGCCTTGTTTGATGGCGGCCGGAAGCTGGATATCTCGGGGCGGCATTATTTCCGCCTCGCCGTCGACGGCATCCCCAATATTTCAGACAAGCTTATTTCACGCATCAACGGGGATGAGGTTTTCGTCATCAGCGTGCCGCTCTCGGATAACGGGGAAATCGTGGGGACCATACAAAAGGTCATTACATTCGAGGAAATGTACAGGATATGTTCCCTCTCCATCTTTTCCTCACAGGGCTATATGTATGTAATCAACCGTGAAGGATACGTTATCCTTCACTCGGCGCATCCCAAGTGTGAGCAGAAATCCGACAATTACTTCCGCGATCTCTATGGAGCCGGCAACCCTAAAGCTTCCGAGCAGATGAAACGGGATATCCGGAACAACCGCAACGGGTTCATTGAGACGACGATAGCCGGGAGGGAAATCTTCTCGGCATATACTCCCATAGAAAAAATCCACGACTGGTATTTGATTACAAGCGTGCCGAACAATGCCGTTTCTCCCAACGGCAATACCGTCATCAGTATTTTCTATTTCATTCTGTTCGTCATCGTAGTTATCTTTACCTCAAGCCTTACGTATTTCTTGTGGTACAAGAACAAGCAGCGCGCGCAATTGGAAAAAATTGCCTTTGTCGATACGGTTACTCTGGGTGACACATACAATAAGTTTCTTGTCGATGCGCAAGGGATACTGACCCAATGTCCCCATAAGAAATTCCATATCATCAAATTTGATATCGACAACTTCAAATACATAAACAACTTTTACGGATTTGAATTCGGCGATCGCATTTTACGCAAAATCAATGAAAACATCAGCCAGCAGCTGAATGCCCACGAACTGATCGCAAGGATTTACAGCGACCATTTTGTGATCCTGCTTGAAAACGCCGCGGAAGGACGGCTGAACGCCCTGCTCTCTTCCATCGAGAATGAAGAGATAACCCTCTATTTTTCAGCGGGTATTTATTCCGTCACGGACAACACCGAAAGCATCAACCTCATGGTGGATAAGGCAGGAACGGCCGCCCGCTCGATCAAGGGCGTACTGAATAAAAAATTCGCCTATTACACCAATAAATTCGAACAGCTGACGATCCATAACGAGCAGCTGAAGCGCGCCGTGAAGCAAGCGCTGAAGAACGATGAATTCATCCCGTACTACCAGCCCAAGGTAGACATCAACAGCGGCATCCTCGTAGGCGGCGAAGCGCTGGTGCGCTGGAAGACCCGCGAGGGCAAATTCATCTTCCCCAACGAATTCATTCCCATGTGCGAACAGACGGGCCTTATCGTCGAACTCGACATGATCATGTACGAAAAGGTCCTCAACTTTCTGAAATCATTCATCGATCAGGGCCTGGCGTGTGTTCCCGTCTCGGTGAACTTCTCGCGCCTCCACCTGCTGGACAACGACTTCCTCAGCAAAATCGTCAAGAAACAATGTGAATACGGCGTGCCCGCTCATCTTATTGAAATAGAACTGACTGAAAGCGCCATATTCGACAATATCGACACCATCTATGCCTTTACACGGAAAATGCACGCCAACGGATTTGCAATCGCTATGGACGATTTCGGTTCCGGCTATTCCTCGCTCAATATGCTCAAGGACATCCCCATCGATGTCCTCAAAATCGACAAGGGCTTCCTGAGCGAAGCGGTGGACAACAACAGGCGAAACATCATCTTCTCGTCGATTGCCGATATGGCGAGAAAGCTGAATATCAAGGTTGTCGTCGAGGGCGTGGAACACCTTGAAAACGTGCGCTTGATGAAGGAGTGCGGCTGCTCCATAGCACAGGGCTACTACTTCGCAAAGCCTATGGATGAGGAAAGCTTCCGTAACGTATTCAAAGAAGGTCGGATATGCTGAAGAAATGGCTGTCCTGCATATGTGCGGCGACTCTGCTTTTAGGCTTGGGCGGTTGCGAGGACAGCAGCCGCAAGGTAAAAATCGGCGTTTCCATCGGTTCCGGAGGCGCGGCGCGCTGGCAGAAGGACATGGCGTTCATGGAGGAACGCGCCAAAGCCCTCGGAGCGGACATCGAACTGCGGCTCAGCCTGCCGGACAGCCCCAAAACACAGACCGAGGAGTGCCTTGAAATGCTCTCCGACGGTATCGACGTTTTGATCATCACACCGAGCAACACCCGCAAGGTCGACGATATCCTGATGTACGCCAAACAGAAGAACACCAAAGTGGTTTCCTACGCGCGGGCCGTTATGGGGGGCAGCGTCGACCTTTTCGTCGGGTACGACTGCTATAAGATCGGGCAGAACATGGGGCAGCATCTGACTGAAAAAGCCTACCACGGGGACATCATTGTCCTCAAAGGCGACGTGAACGACTTCAACACGCCGTTCTTGTATTATGGAGCCATGAAATACATCAAGCCTCTGATCGAAAGCGGCAAACTCAACATGGTTCTGGATGCGTACGTGCCCAAATGGTCCCCTGCTGAAGCCAAGAAGCTGGTCAAGGAATCCGTCGCCGCAAACGGCAACCGTATCGATGCGATCTTCGCCTCCAATGATCGCCTCGCCGGGGCCGCCGCCGAAGCGCTCAAGGAGCTCCACGTCACCAACCATGCCGTCATCACCGGCATGGACGCGGAACTCTCCGCCATCAAAAGAATCCTCGCGGGCACGCAGGACGCGACCATCTACATGGACCTGAGGGAACTGGCGTATGCCGCCGTGGACGAGGCCTACAACCTTGCCACGAAGAAAAAGGTCAACGTCAATTCAGAACTGGGCAGCGACGGTAGCAATAAAATCAATGCGTTCCTGATCAACGGTAAAGTCGTGACCAGAGAAAACATCAACAAGGTGCTGATCGAACCCGGCCATTTTACGAAGGAAGACATTTACTCGGAGTAAAAAGCGCCTCCCGGTGCGGTGTGCCTATCCGGAACCGTCCTTTCTCTTTTGCGCGAGAACGGAAACGCTTGTAGGCCTATTCCTCCGTGCACCTATGATTGGGGCGGGCTCAAGAGCGAACCCGCCCCTTTCAAACATGTTTCCCTCCGCGTATTCACCGATACGCTTCCGCCAGGAAGCGGGGATGCCGCCGGCGAACTGCCTTTCCCCCCTGACAGCGGGCCGACACGGTTCTCATGCCCTGCTTCCAAGGGCAGTTGGGAGGCTTGTGGGCATCCCCTATATGATGCCATACGGAAACATCCACCTCCAATGCTGCATCCCTCTTCACCGCTCAAAACGATTTCCCGCCTCAACATGTCCCACACGCTTGACCAAGAGGCCGTGGGCGAGCGACAACGGAAACCGCCGAAGCGCCGTATGGGTTAACCTGCGGCAACACACCGCCGTAAGAAGGAAACCCGCTTTTCCGCATACGCCCTCATATGGCGAGGCTTGCGGCTTTTCTGGTGGACATGCAAGGAGTTTTTGATGCAGCTTTCCGCGTTCCCTTTTTCGACCATTCTCTTTGATCTTGACGGCACGCTTGTGGATAGCGCGCCGGACGTTCTCGAAGCCATTGCCGCAGTCCTGCGTGACGCGGGCGATCCGGTCCCTCGGATGGAGCTCTCCATAATCGGCCCACCGCTGGAAGGTATTTTCCGCGAAGTCTGCCCGGACGCCGACGACGCGAAAATCGCCCGGCATGTGGCCGCATTCCGTGACCTCTATTTTGGCGGCACCTTCCCCCAAAGCACTCCTTACCCCGGCATCTTCGCGTTGCTTGAGCGTTTGCGGGCCAAAGACTGCCGCCTGTTCGTCGCTACGCACAAACCGGAGGCCGCCGCGCAAAGGATGCTTACGCTCAAGGGGTTCATGCCCTTCCTCGAAGGCGTCGGCTGCACGGATTCCCTGCCGGGCCGACAACTCTGCAAAAAGGATATCATCCGCCTCCTCATGGAGCGCCATGCCCTCGATCCCGCTTCAATGGTCATGGTGGGAGACACGGCCCTCGATATCAGAGGCGGCAACGAACAGGGCATAGCCACCATCGCGGCCCTGTACGGCTATGGCGACAAGGCAAAGCTCCTCGCTGAGCGCCCGCGCTATCTGACCGACGATCCGGAATGGCGCACGCTCCGCAAGGCAAAGTAGCCCATACAAAATAAAGAAGCCGTCCTTTTCCCGCTCAGAGAAAGGACGGCTTTTCGTTGTTACGATGTATGACTCTGCCCTGTTCCAGCGGGCGTCGGTTTTGGAAGAGGAGAGGGATTTTCCGTGCAAGGATATGATATCCGGAGCCACCACCGGCCCTTCGACACACTCTGCTACCGATGCAACACCCCCGCATGGAACGCTACATGTAAGGGAAGTTCGTCAAGCCAATATGTCCAATCGTGAAGGCCGGGCGCTTCCCGGTACTGATAGGAGAACCCGCCCCGGCGGAGCGTATCCCGAAAGGCGCGGTTCTCAGGCACGACATACGCGTCCTGCTGCCCTGTGGTGATGAGCATGGCGGGCATCCCGGCGGCCTTCGACCGCTTCAGCAGATCTTCGGCGGAATAGGACTGCCACAACGCCTTGTTGGCGTTCATAGGGCCGAGCACGTCGCGGATCTTCCATTGATCGGGATGCCGGGTAATGTCCATAACCCCGCTCATGGAGCTGACCGAAGCGAATGTGCCGGGATGCCGCAGCGCAAGGACAAAGGAGCCATGCCCGCCCATCGACATGCCCATGACGCCGCGTTTCGGCAGCACAGGGAAAGCCCGCTCCACATACGGCATCAACTCGCGCGCGAAAAAGCTCTCAATGCGGCTTTTCTTCAAATAGGGGCTGTCCGCGTACCAGCCTGTGCGTCCGCATGACGGCGCGATGAACACCAGCCGCTCGCGGGTCGCCAGCTTCGACAACAGCGCCCCGGCCCGCGTGTTCCAGACGCCCGCATCCTCAAACGAGCCATGCAGCAGATACACGACAGGGAACCGCTCGCCCGGCTTGCGGTCGGCGGGAAGGAAGGCGTAACAGGGAACCTTCCCTCCACGGAACACGGAGTCCACAGTGAACGGAATGCCACCCTGCTCCGCGGAGGCCTCAGCGACGGCAGGCAAAGGGGACTCCGCCGGTAGGGGAAAAGAAGAAGATGATGATGGGGAGGAAGGCAGCGCCTGAGGCACGGGACGTTCCGCCGCCTTGTTCTTGCCAAGAAGAAGTTCCTTTTCGACAACAGGTTCCACGGCGGCGGACAGCATGGCTCCACCGTCCTCGGTCACATGCACCATATCCTTATAGCGCAGCCGGACATGGCGTCCCTTGTCGTCGACCTTGAATGTCGTGTAGTTGCCCTGAGCGTCGGCCAGCACCTTGACCGTATCCACGAAGGCGGCATGATACGTCTCGCAGGCTTCCTTTTGCAGCTCGCTCAAGCGGCGGACGCGGGTCGAATACGGTTCCTTGCCCATGACGGGCAGGCCGACCCATACGGCCTTGGCACCCTTGGCCGTAGCCACGGCAAGCAGGCGTTCGGCGCGGCTCCGATAAATCGTCTTCCACGATTCACTGTCGGCGTGATGGCGCTTGCGATTCTCGTCGATGATATCCTGCGGGTCATTGGCCCCCATACAGATCACGACCATATCCGGGTTGTACTTCGCCACCAGCTGCTCAAGCTGCGCGGGCCAATCGAAATAGTCCTGACGGCTGAGTCCGGTCGAATATTTGCCTTCGCGCACCACTTCCAGATCCGGGCGCTTGCGCAGAGTACGCTGGAGCACGGGCCCGAACCCTTCCATCATCATGGAGTCGCCCACGAGCAGCACCAGCGGCTTGCGTTCCGTTTCCGCGTGAACCGGAGGCGGCGGAACCCCTGTTTCCGGCTGCGCCCCGGGAGCCTGCACGGCCTGTTCAGGTACGGCGGCGGGAGGGACGGAAGCGGGAATCTCTTCGACCGGGGGCTCCGGCTGTGCGGGAGAAGCCGCCTCACGGGAAAAGTCCGCCAGCGCATCGGCTACGGGCCGCTGCGGGGCCGTGCTCGGCGCAGCAGATACGGACGGCCCTTCGACGGTCCCAAGAGTTTTATCCGTGTTGAACGCGGTCACCAATCGGGTTTCCGCCTCCGAAAAGGCGGCGAGGCCCGTCGCTTCGGCCACGCCCTTCACCGTCTGCCCTACCACGGCGGCGGGCGGAAAATCGATGCCGACCCGGTCCAGAAAGCTGGAGAAACGCGTCG
>PPYF01171691.1_pt1 | contig 75531 bp, 99 predicted proteins | sample 1559871 | NCBI WGS metagenome assembly PPYF01 (sample SAMN08240021, study PRJNA423297) | Human gut metagenome, whole genome shotgun sequencing project.
ATTTGAACAAGAATAATGATTATCTAAATAAGCATCAAACTCTTCGTCTGAGCAATCATATGCAGGAACATCAACGCCAAAGAATTTCTTGGAAAATTCAGGAGTTACATACTTTTGTTCAGTATGAAGCTTTTCAAGAATTGCTTCATGGTTGTAATCATTATTTCCAAGGTATTCACCACGCCGACCACGAGAAGAGAACCATTCAAGAACATGAATTACTTGATTAATCTCTTCCTTTTCTAAGCCATAAACCATTTGGGTAGAATACCGATCAGCATCGTTTTCCCAAGTGGTAATTGCCATTGCTAAGCCTTTAGGAATAACTTGTCCAAATTTAATATGCATTTCGATTTCCTCAGTTGATAATTTGGTGACCCTGGCAAAGACTCGAACATGCAACCAATCCCTTATGAGGGGAACGCTCTACCAATTGAGCTACAGGGCCTTTATAGAAATCTTACGACTTTTATAAAAGCCCTCCGAAGAGGGCGCCTTGTCGGGCTTATCCACCTGCTAGGCAGAATTACTCACACATAAAATCAGCTACTTCCCAGAAGTCATTTTTAACTGCTACTTTAACCACCGGAGAAATTTCAGATGTTTTAATAGAAACAATTACATCACCTGCGACAGTTTCTACCAGACCAACGATTTTCTCGCTGCGAGCAACAAATTTACTCACCGGATGAAATTTACCGGTAGCAGCGAACATAGCTTCTTGGTCAACAATCAGTGCGATACGTTTCATTCTTTTTCCTTGTTTGTTTTGATGTAGTAATAATAACAGGTTATTCTTGTAGCATTAAATCTCGAAAATCGTTCCGTTTTCCCACATTGTTGCGAACATAGGAGAAACCTTAACGAATGATTTGCTTCGCATTGCAACGTAGTCGTTATCTACTTTAGCCAATCCTGAAGCAATATCAGTAATACGGCCACACTTCATAGAACCGCGACCACCTTTATTGTATGTGCGTTCTCCGTAGAAAACGATATCACCAACTTGTACTTCTCGGCCTTTAGAATCTTTCATCATATTTTGCCTGCTGAATTCGTTTAAAATCGTTAACAAGTTCTTTTGGGTCTGACACATTGTTAAATGGAAGAACTTGACGTAGTTTACTTACTTTACAACCAGAATGATAAGCAATAACTTCTTGAATATCACGCTCACTGAAGTATTCATATTTAATCAGTGAATCATATCGGCATTTAATCCATACCCACATACCTTTACGTTCATCAAAAGCATATGCAAAATCAGCGTTAATCATTAAATCCCGTTTAGCAAAAGATGAAAGCCCTAATGCTAAATTAACAGGTCCATTCAAAGACAGCTTCACCGTAATAGCATTTACTTTATTTGCAACACCAATAAAAATATTCATTCTATTTCCTTCGCTTGTTTTTGGCCTTCTTGTCGTGCACGAGAACGTCCTGCTTTATGCAGTGATTCGTAATATGCTCGACGTCTATCAATGTTTTCTGTACGATATGCTTTCCCGAAATGGGATGTTTTGAAGCCGTAGTATTTCATAATATAATTCTCAATGGCAAGTGATTGGACGGTATGCCCGGTCTCGAACCGAGTCACATGGACTTTGCAGAATCCGTGTGTTTAATATATCACCCATACTCGATAGCATATCTGAACGAGACTGCAATCCCGCTACTCAGCTTACACCATCTTGTATTGTGTCATACCGTTAATTTGGTCTCCATAGAATGACTCGAACATTCGACCTTTCCATCCCAAATGGAACGCTCTACCAGACTGAGCTATACGGAGTAATTTGGAGCATCCAAAGGGAATCGAACCCTTATCAAGTGGGTGGAAGCCACCTATAATAGCCGTTATACGATGGATGCAAATTTGGCAGGCCCTGAAGGAATCGAACCCTCATCACTGGGTTTGGAGCCCAGCATAATAGCCATTATACTAAGAACCTGTTATTTGGTGGGAGTAACTGGACTCGAACCAGTCACCGCTCGATTATCGGTCGAGAGCTCTACCAAATGAGCTATACTCCCATGGAAAGCTAATCATCTAATTGTTGATGTACCACTGCTATGGGCAGCGTTTAACTTTCATAAATTTGGCGGAGAGTAAAGGAGTTGAACCCTCACCGTTTCCGATGGCCCGGATTTCAAGTCCGGTTTGCTACCACTAGCGCTACTCTCCAGTATTTGGTGAAGGAAGTGCCATTATAGACACAATTCGCTTAGCGACAGCCACAGCGTTTTGCGGGCCGTGTATTTTTCCACCATTCCTTCATTGTTGGGGTGACCGATGGGAGTTGAACCCATGACTACGAGAATCACAATCTCGAGTTCTACCAACTGAACTACGGCCACATCAATATTCACTCCATCCATCATGAGGACTTCATACGGTAGCTAAAGCAGGTTCATGACTTCTGCCTACACATCGCGTTGAATGAATATTAATTTGGCTGAACCACCTGGACTCGAACCAGGGATCGTAGGATCAAAACCTACTGCCTTACCAACTTGGCTATGATTCAATTGTTTGGAGGCGGGTGACGGATTTGAACCGCCGCGTAACGGGATATGAACCCGTCATTCTACCAACTGAAGTTAACCCGCATTTATCCGGGTTCTTGAAGTACTAACAAGTAGCTTGATGTAGAACACGCTAAAGATATAATCTTACGAATATAGAGCTTATTCCGTGGGAACAAACAGCTTCGTCCTCGGCATTATCTTATAGGACTCAAACTCATCTTCAAGAACTGCCACGTTCTTATTTGGCGGACCTAACGGAATTCGAATCCGTGACTCTCGCGTGACAGGCGAGTATTTTAACCGCTGAAACTATAGGTCCATAATTCGCTTTCAGAGATACTCTGGCACGATGCCGAAGCAAAGGGGAACAGGACTCTCATCACCTTGGTACCAGATGAATCTTGTTAGCACTCTGTTCTAAGATGTATCCCTGAAAGCGAACTTTCAACGCCGTAAGAAATTATAACATGAACAAGCATTAAGCAGGATGAAATCATACTCCTTAATACAAACGCCATGCCAGGGAATTCTATGCCGACGATTTATCAGAACGTCTTCTGACTTCTTCATTTGGCGGGCCGTGCAGGTATCGAACCTGCCTAGTCATTTCTGACACGGATTAACAGTCCGTCGCTTACCCTCTCAGCCAACGACCCGAATTTGGTGGGACACCGAAGACTCGAACTTCGGACACACGGATTAAAAGTCCGGTGCTCTAACCAACTGAGCTAGTATCCCTAAATTTGGTGGGGAGTAATGGAGTCGAACCACTCGAGCCTTTTGAGCAACAGATTTACAGTCTGTCCCGCTACCCCTACGGTCTAACTCCCCAATGGGTAATTTTATTTATACTGCCCTGAAATTAATCAGAGCAGTTGATAGATTAATAATAACAAAGAAACCTAAAGCATATTACACAATCGGTGAGCTCTTTGATTTAACCAGGAATACCCTATGAGGTGAATCCATATGAGAGAGCAATACCCGGTGCTCAGGAATTGGACTTGTATGGAAAGGAACCACACGATAGCCTTTAGGAGTAAATCCTAGCAAAATACCAACGCTTGCTGCAGAAAGTGACCCACCACAGTAGTATGATACTAAATCACCAGGCTGGATTTCATTGTCAAGAGAATCGGTTTTGACATGCTTAGGCGTAACTAAATCACTAGGAATTGGAACGCCTTGTGCATCATGGTATTCATGGGCAAGAAGCTTATAATTCTCTTGATAGAAAGTATTAAATGCAGCTCTGATATTCATCACAATTTCCTCACAATTAATCTTTGTATGCTTCAGTTGAACCTTTAGCAACGGTCTCAAACCGAGAATTCAGTATCTCAAAATAGTCTTGATACGTTCCCTGGAGGGCTTCATAGCATTCTTCTACTGTGGAGTAGACACCTCTGATTTGGTCAGAGCCAGGAGCAGGATAATAATTAGACCAAGTTAAAAGTGCATACATTACTTACGTTTCCAGCTATAATGAGCCAAAATAAGAAGCACTGCAATTGCTAATAAAGATGATTGCAATGCTGCAAGTACTACACCCAGGCCAACACCGAGAGTAATGTAATCGTAATTGGTTACTTCTTCACGGTTTAAATCATAGTTTTTGATGAACCATTGCTTAATCTTTTTCATGCGCTATTTTATCCATAATAAATGAAATTGAACCCATAAGAAATGCAGCTACTAACACAACCATTATTTCTTTTGCACCCATAAAGATGGCACCGAAAATGCTAGTGCCCACAGCAGTAAGGCAAATAGCAGAAGCAACATTTCTTATCAGTTCACAGCGTTTCATGTTTTTATCCTCATTTGTTTTGATAGGGCTATAGTATCATAGCCCTCGAGGAAAGTAAACAACTTTTTATTTATAAAGTTCCGTGAAATCGCGTTTGAAAGTTGGATGAACCATGATAGATTTTACCAGTTTATCACCAAAGCGTTTCTTGACACTTTCTGCGGATTCATCGTAATCTAACTTAATGTTTTTAACTACCTTTTCGCCACCGGAAAAAGTCATTTTAGCATCATACGACTTTTTAGCAGAGTTGTAATTAATAAACTGTACATTAACTTTAACACTAATGCCAGCATCATTTGACATGTCAGCACCAGGCTTGACACTAGCGATAGGAAATTTAATTACGTAGCCATTTTTTACATTAAAGCTTTTTACAATCGTGTAATCTGGCAGAGTAGACTCCAAAAGAGCCTCAGTTTCCATTAAAAATTCTTGGTATGACTTCATTTAAGGTCCTCTGACCAATTTAGTTTAAGTGGTTCTTTATACTCTCTATCAAGCACTACAGGTACTTGAACTTCACCCTCGAAGTGAGCTGGACCTACATTGTAGCTGAGAGTAATGTGCGGTGAGTAATCTGGGAAATCATGAGTTGCTCCCAAAGCTCTTGCATATTGGTGACGGAATTTTAAGTATTCTGAATCTAGCTTAAGAACTAGCGTACGTCCGTCTTGTGTGTCCCATACTTCAAGTTTACCTGATGTAGCAACTTCAAAACTTCCTGAAGCACAAACGTATGGAACATGAACTCTTGAATAGCATATCGTCGTATGAATTTTATGACGAGGAACTGGATTAGGGACCTTCAATTCACGCTGAAGGTCCTCAATAGCATCAAGAGTTTTCTCAGAGAATTTAGCAGCTACATATAAGCCAGTGCTAAAATCACTGAATTTCATCACTCAGATTCTTCAGTAGTTTCTTCTGCGAACTGTGCTTCGATTTTTGCAACCAGGTCATCAAGTTTAACCTGACCGTCTTCGCCGATTTCAACGCCGGATACAGCAATCAGCTTCTGCAGTACTTCTTCATACTGCGCACGCAGAGCAGAAAGGCCTTGGATAGTTTCAGACAGGTCAAATACACGAACTTTCAGAGTATCGACTTGGGCTTGCAGTTGTTCAGTAGTCATTTTTGAATTCCTAATATAGTGTTGATTTTTGAATAAAGTTCTTCTAGAGAACCGTCGTTAGTTATTACGATATCGCCTTCGCGAATCGGAAGTCCACGCTCTGTGACGTGAGTATCTTTTTTAGAACCTTCTTGCTCAGGACGAACTACATGAATAACTGTAGCACCCATCGCCCTGGCTACATCAAGTTCATGGTCTTGACGAGTATCTGGGACAATGAAATAATCATAATCACCAAAAGTATCAGCCATAACCAAAGTAAATCGTTTTACCCAATACATGCGATCGAGCTTATCACAGACAATGTCAGTCCCAAGGGTCTGCATGAGACGACGAATTGACCATGGCTCAACAGGTTTATTTATTACAACTTTACGGATGACTTCCATCGTGTCACCGTCAAGTATTTTACGTTTGTTATCATAAACCACACCAGGTAAAGGCAAATCATGATGAACATATTCAATCGCGTTCGCCATGATACGAATCACGTCTTTAGTAGACAGATTTAAATCTTGTTCACGATCGTAATCAATACCTTCAATCATTGACCGAGTAATGCGAGGAAACTGACGTGATGTATCGCGATACCACTCAGTAAGCATTGCATCAGCCAACGCATCTTTAATTGGACCCGCTAACTGATGCTTTGTTGCATTGTAGTTATCCATAATGTAATCAGCAGTAGTGTCTTTGCCACTACGTTTTTTACCAATCAAAAATAAAAGCTTCAAATTATTACCTCATAGAAGGATGCATTCCCATAACCTTTTGCTGATACTGAGATTCACGAGTATCATTGACAGAAGGTCTACCAGTAATTATTATACCATCTTTTTCAACTTCAATGTATTTGTACTGCAAAGTTGCTACACATACCATGGCAGGGTCAGATTCTTCAGTTAAAGAATACTCAATTTCTGACAAATCACTTACCCATCCACCGATATAGCGAATAGTTAATACGATTTCTTTCTTATCGTTATCAAGCACATGCATTAAAACTGCGCCAGGAAATCCTTCACCGCCATTATTCCATCCAGACTTTCCTCGGTCAATGTAATTCTGACAGCTTAACATCCATTTGTACATCTGTACCCATGAATCAAGGTTTTCGTCTACTAAAAATCTAACAGGAACAGCGTCAAATTCAAAGGTAGACCCAGGCAATTTAGCACGGTGCATGCCTTGTGGAGAACCCACAGTATCAGTAGCAGGAATATGAACTCCGGGAACTACCGCCGTTTGAAGATTAGCCTTAAAGGCCTGAGTGAGGCCCCCATCGGGGACCTCTAGTATAAAGTTAGTTGTGTTAGTTTGATTAAACAAGCCAGTAGACATTATGATTTCCATACAGAAGTAGCAGAATAACGTTTGCCTTTCGACATAAACTGCTGAGTTGGTAGCATGACTACATTTGCCCAATCAGCTGGTTTTATCTCGATTAAAGCACCCTTTATATTACCAGGAATATACGCTTTAATCATTTTATCAGCACCAGCGAATCCTTTAACTTGGCTCCAGTTTATCTTTAACCTGGTCTTATTAGATATCACTGGCGTATTAGCATACTGTTTCAGAAGTTCTTCTAAAAACTGCTGACGAGCCTTTGGCGGAATGTAGTGAAGGTTTAACCCATACATCAGTGTGGTTGTACCTTGCTTTCCTAGACCGAGATAAACTATCAAAGGAAATTTATCCCAGAATGGAAGAGTGTCTTTATGTTTAGCATCATACATGTAAGCATATAGCTTTCCAGGTTGAGGCTTGGTTACAGAATGACCTCTGATGTTTTTCTTCATGGTTTCTGCAAACCATTTAGCAGATTTATTGTTTACTGCTGCGCCTTCATTACGAATTTTATCTTTGATAGAGCTTCGAAATGAATTTACCATTACAAGAGCGCGCTCTTGCTTGGTCATTTTATTAGCAGGTTTTTTCTCAATTTCTGCTACTTTAATTGCTGTTTTAATTCTTGACGCATGACGAGCCATCGCTTTACTAAACGTAGCAGGATTTATTCCTTTACTTTCAGCAAATGATTTTGATGTCATGCCTTTTTTACGAGCAGCAGAGTATTCAACTCCTAATGCTACCCATTGATTTTCACTACGGGATTTAGCTTTAGGCGATTCTGCAGCTTCAGTGATAAATTCAAATATAGCCATCAGCCTTTCCATCCTAATTTTTTAAGTGAATCTTCAGTAATTAACCTAAATTCTATACCCATTTTGTTGGCGGTAGCTTGAGCTGCTTTCCACTTATCCACGTTTACAGACCACGTGTAAACTTCATCAATGTACCGTTTCTTTGCTGAAGTTGTTAACTTTGTGGGTTTAGCTGGTGGCCGTGTTTCTTTCTTCGGTTTAACTTCAAAAAAGAATTGTTGACCATTAGAAAATTTAGCCCAGAAATCCATGAAATAACGGCGTTTCTTTCCATCAGCATTGCTGAAGTAAGGTATTACGACCTCCTCCGAATTCCATTGAACTACATCAGGATGGTTATCTAACCATCTCATCATGAAATGCTCCCATGTAGAACGATAAGTAATCTTTCTAAAGTCGCCTTTATATTTGTGGAGATTCTGCGGCATGAATTTGCCGGAATATGCCATAGTGGCCTCCTTATAAATACTGTTATTAATATTTATAAGAGGATAAACTATGCTCTTCTCATTTTTTAGTCCGATAGATTATTCTGCAAAGACCGTAAAAGGTGCTAAGGCAAAAGCTATCCCAACCGCTGACATATTTCGTAATTATCGCAAATATTTTGACACTGTGGCAGAAAACTATCTTTTACAAACATATTACATAAGTGGAGCTCCTAGACCAGAAGAATTAGCATATATTCTTTATGGAAATAGTCAGCTGTACTGGATTCTTTTAATGTGTAATAATGTATATGACCCATTCAGAGATTGGATTAAAACCCAAGATGCATGCTATCAATTTGCGCAGCAAAAATATGCAGATGTAGGTGGAGACCAAATACTCTATCACGTGGATGCGTATGGCAATCGCTATTACAATCTCGAGCAATATCCTGAAAATTCAGGTGTTTGGTATGATAAAGGGGACTTTAATCATCAGTATCCTCAATATACTGGTGCTTTGGCTGGTGTTGACATTTATGAAGACTCTATCATAGAAAATGAAAAACTGCGCCAAATAAACATTATCAATCCTAGTGATATTGAGGCATTTCTTTCTGATATTATACGAGAAATGGAAAAAGCACCTGACAGCGAATACGAATCAGGCCGATACAAATCCCAGACTACCATCGGAGAAGTTTTATGATTGAAATGAACGATTCATTAAAATGGTTTACTGGTGTTGTTGAAGACAGACAAGACCCGTTGAAACAAGGAAGAGTGCGAGTACGCGTTTACGGGCTTCATCCGTTTGAAAAGGTACAAGGAGCTATAACCGGTCTTCCCACCGAAGACCTTCCTTGGATGTCAGTGATTCAGCCTACTAACTCGGCCGGAATTTCTGGAGTTGGCTCATCCATAACCGGAATGGTTGAAGGAACATCGGTATTTGGCTTATGGCTTGATGAATTCAAAACAGCAGGATTAGTAATAGGAACATATTCTGCGCATAGAAAAACTAAGCCAAACTACACGGAAGGTTTTTCTGACCCCACAGGTCAATATCCTAGACAGGTCGGGTCAGATACCAACCCACTAGTTCAAGGCGATGAAACTGGGTATAGTGCTATACCAAACATCATCCAAGATAGAAACTTGGATATTGGTATTAATCCTGACGATGCTGACCTAAGCGATATTCCTGAAGACCCAAATCCTGCAATTACAATAACAGATATGCTTAATAGGGATGAAGGTCTTAGATTGAAAGTCTATTGGGATACAGAAGGATATCCTACTGTAGGTATTGGACATCTTATCATGGCGCAAAAAGTACGTGATATGTCTGTCATTAATAAAACTTTATCTAATCAGGTTGGTCGTACTGTTACGGGAAATCCCGGTATCATTACAATGGACGAAGCAGTTGCACTATTTAAGAAAGATCGTGATAAAATGCTTTCTGACATTAAAACAAATTCACGGGTAGGACCGGTATATGCTAAAGTCAACAAATCAAGGCAAATGGCTTTAGAAAATATGAGTTTTCAAATGGGTGTAGGTGGATTAGCAAAATTTGGTAAAATGCTTGATGCCATGCTCATTGGTGATTGGAAAACAGCCTATACTGAAGCAAGAAACTCCGTGTGGTTTAACCAGACAAAAGGCCGTGCTTCTCGTGTTTCCATGATTATTCTAACAGGTAATATGGAATCATATGGAGTTCCTGCTCCAAAACCAGAAGGAAAAAACCTGTCTGCGGCTTATGTAGAACCGAAGTCTGGTGGTAATCCTGAAGACCCATGGACTCCGGAAGATTCAAGAATTCTTTTCAAAGAACCTGAGTCTTCATATAATGGTCAGTATCCATATGTTCACACAATGGAAACAGAATCAGGCCATATCCAAGAGTTTGATGATACACCTGGCTATGAACGCTATCGTATTGTTCACCCAACAGGTTCATACGAAGAAGTAGCTCCCGATGGACGCCGTACCAGAAAAACTGTAGCTGATTTATATGACATGACTCAGGGCGATGGAAATATTTTAATCTCTGGGGATAAGAAGGTTAACGTTGGAGGGAACGAGACCTATTATAACATGTATAATCGTCGACAGCAAATTGATGGCGATAACACGCTTTACGTACGTGGAAATGAAACTAAAACGATTGAAGGCAATGGTACTATTTTTGTCAAGGGTAACATTAAGATAGTCGTTGAAGGAAATGCTGACATCCAAGTCAACGGTGATGCCACTACTAAAGTAGATGGCAACCACGACGTGACCGTCGGTGGTAACTTAACTTGGCAAGTAGCAGGTACTGTGAATTGGAATGTTGGCGGGGCTTGGACTGAGACAATGGCTTCTATGAGCTCAATCGCCCAAGGTCAATACACTGTTGATGGTTCACGAATTGATGTAGGTTAATCATGGCTAATATACTTCCTATTAATACAACGTTACGCGAAGTAATAGAAGGTGAATACGTTGAGCAGTACTTTACTGCTCAATTATCTACCAACGAAACATTAAAATCAATAAATATTATCGACTATCAACCAGTATCTGATATCTCTGTGTCTGAAACCTATTATAAAGGTAATTATAACTCAGTTTTTACTTTTGGAAACGATGTGCTTAAATACCGTGAAGGCGATGAGCTAAAGTCCGCTTCAGCGTGGGAGGATTTACCTAATCCCAAAACTGCTGATTTATATTTGTGGAAAGCCCCCAGAACACTAGAGAAGACATTTACCTATACAGTTGAGATAATATATACAGTGACAGAAGAATCGTCTGGAGGTTCATCCGGAGGTTCTAGCGCTCCAATCGTAACAGAATATAAAAAGCAAAAGGTTTACTCTCAAACCGTTAAAGGTAACTGGAGCAGATGGGGCGACCAACTTCGTGCTTACGTATATGCGGGGAATTAAATGGCTGGTCTTTCATATGATAAATGCGTAACTGCCGGGCATAGTGCGTATCCTCCGACAGAAGTAAATGCTACACAAAGTAAAGTATTCACTGGTGGAATAGCGGTATTAGTTGACGGTGACTCAATTACACCGCACACCAAGACGGTTGATCCTCATGATACGCATGGAGGAGTTGTTCAACCTCGCACATCCAAGGTATTTGTAACAGGCAAAAAAGCTGTTCAAATGGCCGATCCAATTTCTTGTGGCGACACTGTCGCGCAATCAAGCTCAAAGGTATTCATACACTAATGGCTATTAAAGAACCTTTAAATTATCAGTTAACGCGTACTGCAAACGCTATCCCAGACGCATTTACTGGAGCAACATTCGATGAAATTAAAAATCAGCTTATTAACTGGCTTAGTGGTCAAAAAGAGTTTCAGGACTTTGATTTTGCTGGTTCGCGTTTAAACGTGCTATTAGACTTATTAGCATATAACACGCTTTACATACAGCAATTTAGTAATACTGCTTTATACGAAAGCTTTATTGGAACAGCTAACTTGAGAAGTTCCGTTGTTCAAGCAGCTCAGCAAAACGGGTATTTGCCAAGTTCCAAATCAGCGGCTACTGCGTCTATTATGCTTGAGGTAACTCATCCAAATCCAGAGCCAGCAATAAAAATACCTCGTGGAACCAAGTTTTTAGCATATGCGCGGGATTCATCAGTAGACCCATACAACTTTGTTGTTACTGAAAATGTTATTGCGCTAAGAGATACTTCAGCACCAGAAGGAGTTAATAGGTATCTTCCTATTGTCAATTTGGCGCAGGGACGTATTATTCGTACTCAGTTGTCATATGACCCGAAGAAACCTATTGTTATTCGCGACCAATCAATTGACCGCAAGCAGGTTAAGCTGTGGGTGGATGGCGCTGAATGGACTAACTGGACAGACCGATCAATGGTTCATGCTTCGTCTATTTCAACAATTTATTATATGCGTGAAACTGTCGATGGAAATACAGAATTCTTCTTTGGTGAGGGTGTGGCAGAAGCATCTGTGGCAGGAGGAGTTCTTGAAAGCAACTTCATTGGTGGATTAAAACCCACTAAAGGCGCGCAAGTCGTTATTGAATATATTCGTACTGATGGTGAAGCTGCTAATGGTGCGACTGATTTCAGCTATGCTGATACCCTGCAATATATCGTAGTAAACAAAATCATCGAAAACTGGTCGGATTCTCCTGACTACGTTGGAGCTGATGGCGGTGGGGAACCTGAAGACATTGAACGTATTCGCGAATTAGCACAAATTAAGCGTGAATCTCAAATGCGGTGCGTGTCTAAAACTGACTATGAGTCATTCGTTAGCTCGCGATTTGGTTCTATTGTGCAAGCAGTACAATGCTTTACCGACCAAGATAAGCCAGGGTATGCGTTTATTGCAATTAAGCCAAAATCTGGACTGCAGTTAACCGCTGTTCAAAGAGAAGACATCCAAGATTATCTTCGTCCATTCTGTCTTGCTCCGATTACTCCTTCGGTAATGAGCCCAGATTACTTATTCATTCGTCATAATATTAAAGCTTCTTATGCATTGAATAAGTTGCAAGAATCAGAGCAGTGGTTACAGTCAAAAATTATAGACTCGATTAATAGATATTATGTTGATGAAGTTGAAATGTTTAACAAAAATTTCAGTAAATCTAAGTTGTTGACTTACATTGATGACACTGACCACTCAATCATCGGTTCTTCTGTGGATATTCAGATGGTTCGTGAAATTGTCAACTATTTCACTCTTCCTAGCGCAGGTATTAAATACTATAATACTATTACTCCGCGGACGTTACGTTCTGGTGATTTGGTCTTTACTGTTACCCCAACTGCTGAACCGTATTCAGTTAATATCGTTGGAACTGACCCAGATAAAAATGGCAAAGGAAATATGGTTATTGGACCATTTAAACCAGGTGATATTAAAGAGAATACTCATATCCAGCCATATACTGAAAACGATTTTGATAGAACTACCGTCGGCGAAAGAACTCGCTGGTATAAAATCGGTGAAGTAGATTATTATGGTGATAACATTTACTGGAGTCTTGGAGCCATTGGAGCCGATCCTCTTCAGTTTGAAGACCAAAGTATTGAGCTTTATTCTACTCCTACCCAGGATATCGTCTTCGCCCGCGATGGAACACTTATCGTATTTGAGAATGACCTTCGTCCTCAATACACAACTATTAAATTGGAGCCTATTACTCAATGACAATTGCACCGTTCGTCACCAGCTTACGAATTCATAAGCTATCTGCGAATCAGGTCAATATTCGTTGGGATGACGTTGGTGCAAACTTCTACTATTTTGTAGAACTGGCCGAAACTCGAAACAGAGCGGGGGAAGTTATCCCCGCTGATAACTTGAGTTGGTCTTCACTGGGTTATACCGCGGATAATGATTGGTTCGAGCAAAATCGTATTGAACCGCTTACTTATTATAAAATGCGTGTTCAAACTACGTCAGCAGGGTTTGAGCCGTCTGAATGGGTTGAAACAGAAGAGTTCCAAACTTTCGAAGAAAACGCATACACATTTGAGCACATGCAAGAATTCAGTTTAGTGAAAGAATTCATTAAGCAGAAGTTTTCTTTAAACAACATGTCGTATGTTAACTTCAACACATCTGCCATGATGGCGTCTTTGATGACTGAGTCTTTTCAGTTTAGTCCTGAATATTCTCATTTATCAGCTATTGAAAACTTCGTTGTAGGTGAATCTGGATATCATGAAATTCAGGGACCTATTGAAGCAGTGTGTGTTGATAAAAATAGAACTATGCTGGGAGAAATAGACGGAATTTTGTATCTGTTTGAAAGATTCCAACATATGGTTAAAGTATCAAACGATAAAGGACAGAACTGGCAATATGTTCAGTTATTTAATGACCGTGTCGGAAATCCGGTTTCTAGAGTGGTAATTTATCAATCTAAAACTACTTCTTATGTTTTAGGATATGATAAAATCTTTTACGGAAGGAAATCATCTGACGTACGTTGGTCATCGAATGAAGTTAAGTTTAGCGATAACGAAGTTACATTTGCTAAATTGGGAGACCAGTTAAAGCTTGGCTTTGAAGTAGAATTATTCGGAACGTATGCATCATTGCCCGCTGACGTTACCAAATATGCTGAAGCGTTTACATGTAATGATGACTATTTATACGTTGTTGCAAAAGACACTGTCCGTAAAGTTAAATTAAAAGATGCTCCAATAGATACTGACCCGTTAAGTCCTACATTTGGTGAAAAGGTGTTTGAAAAGGAAGCATCTCATATAACAGGCAATCCTAAATCTGTATGCTTTAAAATGGATTCCGTTGGAGGCAAAATCTTTGCCCTTATTACCGGGGAAGTTAAAACCTTAGGATTAGACCCAACAGACCCAAGGAACGTTGTGGATTCTGCAACTAAAGGCGTCTATGTTTACCAGGAAGGCACAAATACTTGGAAGCGTGTATTTGGTAATACCGATGAAGAAAAACGTCGTATAGAGCATTTATGGACTTCTATGTCAACTGACGGAAAGGAAATATTCTTTTCATCAGCTAATTTTAAGACAACAGAGTACGCTCAGGATATTGAGCTTGAGACGAAATATCCAGAACTAATTTCTACTGCAGTTAAAAATGTTAATCCAATTCAGTATCACTCTGATAAGCATTATCACATGATGAGTTTCAGAGCAGATGAATTTTCAAGATGGGAAACATTTGTTCCTGGACCTATGAGGTTTTATGCTGAACCTTGGTTTGTCTGGATGGCTCGTGAAGGCAACAGATGCTGGATAAGTACAGCTGACCATGCAGTTGTCATTTATAATGATATTCTTTATCAAAAAAGAGTAGATGCAGCGGCGCAGGGAACTACCGAGCGTATTCTATCGGAAGTGTGGGATAAAGGTGACGCAACGTTTTATTGCCCTCCAGTTTCATTTAATGGATTTTTGCAGTATGCTTCTGGCATCATGTTTCACGAACCAGACGGAAAACTGATAGGCTATTACGCATTTGACTACCGTGTTCGTGACCAGGTAACGCTTAACTGGAAACCAACTGATGTAATGTTTAAGGCGTTTCTGCAGAACCAAACACGGGAAGAAGACTGGACACCTGAACATACTCCAGGCTTACGTGACCCAGATTTGCGTCCGTATCTTACTAAAATGATGCCGGATAGTTACTTGCTACAAGATAGTAATTTTGAGCACTTTTGTAAGTACTATCTCCAATTCCTTTCAGATGGAAATGGAACACATTACAACAGTCTCGTTAATCTTGTTAAGAACAAGTATCCTCGCGAAGAAAATGCATGGGAATATCTGTGGTCAGAAGTTTATAAACGCAACATTTATCTGAGTAAAGACGCTCGTGACGCTGTCGTCCGTTTCTTTGAAGCACGCAAGAATGATTTCTATGCTACTAAAGGAATTGAAGACTCATATAAGTTCCTGTTTAAACTTCTTTATAACGAAGACGTCGAAATCGATATTGAGTCAAAGAACACTACCGAATATGACATTATTGTTGAAAGTACAAATATTTCTGACGATTTAGTTGGTCGTACGATTTATACTGCTTCCGGTCGTAGTAATGTGACTTATATCGAGAGAGAATACCGGGATGGTCGTCTGTTATGGCGTATTACTATTCATAACTTATCAGGACGGTTCATTGAAGGCCAGGAAATTAAATCAGAGCGTACGGACTTTGAGGGTATTATAGTTCAAGGTGTTCGTGGAAAGGATATGCTGAGTAATAACATTGATTATATAAACCGCAGCCGTTCTTACTATGTTATGAAAATTAAGTCTCAGCTTCCTACTTCTCGTTTCCGCGACGATGTATTAAGGTTTGTTCATCCGGTAGGTTTCGGTTTCATTGGTATAACATTGCTGACAATGTTTATCAATAGTGGCTTAAATATGAAGCATGTTGAGACTATCATAAATAAACTTAAGAACTATAAATGGGATGCAGGACTGCCATCAGTTTATCCTGATAGAGTTGCTATTATCGCCTCAGATGATACAATAGAAAGGGATCCAATAACTAATGAGCCTAGATATTCTTCTCGTGCTCAAGCTGGCGAACCTTTCCCATTACCTGCTAACTATAATCAAGAAAATAATAATAGTGTTATCGCTGGACAAAACCCAGGACAAAGACGTAAACCTCTGAGTCCTACATTTGACCAATCAGCAGTAACGTTTGCCAATTATCGTGATTTAGTTAACCAACGTCTTAAAGACGATGCAGGTAATCCTCGCGATCCTGAAAATCCGACACAGGTAAAAATTGATGAGTAATTCAACAAGAGCAAGTTCAACGCGTAGCACGATTTATCGTGCTATCATTACATCTAAGTTTAGAACTGAAAAGATGTACACATTTTATAAATCGATTGGTCCGGGAACGGACCAAAACACACTGTATGTTTCATTTGGCAAAAGCACTCCGTGGTCAGATAACGAATCTGAACCCGGATTTGCACCTCCATATCCCGCTGATAATGGAGATGGGGTAGTTGATGTTTGGACAAATATGATGGGCGCGGTCAAAATTGAATCATCAATGCTTGATTGCGTTGTTCCAAGAAGAGACTGGGGTGATACTAGATATCCTAACCCGCGTACATTTTTGATTGGTGATATTGTTGTTGCTAACTCTGCGCCATATAACAGAACTGATGCTGGATTTGGATGGATGGTATATAGATGTATTGATGTTCCAAAGGATGGAATGTGTTCAATTGGCAATCTTACAAGCAAAGAAGAATGTATTAAGCTTGGGGGTAAATGGACACCATCCACTATTTCTGGTTCAGCTCCTCGAGGTCGTGGTGATGCAAATGGTACCGTCGATTTGGGCGATGGATATCTTTGGGAATATCTATATGAAATTCCAGCCGACGTATCAATTAACAGATGTACAAATGAATATATCGTAGTTCCTTGGCCAGAAGAGATTGAAGAATCTCCAGCCCGTTGGGGATTTCAAAACAACTTAACTTGGCAACAAAACGACTTTAATTTGATTTATCGCATGAAATGCAATACTATCAGGTTTAAAGCGTATCTTGATGCGGTTTATTTTCCGGAGTTCAGTCTTCCGGGAAATACTGGATTTAGACAGTTGTCAATTATAACTAATCCGCTTGAAGTTAAGCCAATGCCAAATTCTCCTAATGTTAAGGCTGAAAAAGGTTGGTATAGTGCTTCTGGTCTTGAAAGACAGTCAGGTGAAATGATTTATATGGAAAATCGGCAACCTATTATACGTTCAATGGACCAAACAGAAGAGTTAAATTTAATTTTCGAGTTTTAATTATGGGGAGCCAAAGGCTCCCCATTTTTATATAAATAAGACTATACTTTGATATGAGGTTAACCTATGTATACAGATAAGGGTAAAAAAATAATTGACGTCGGTGAGATTGGTAATGCTTCTACCGGCGACATTCTGTATGATGGCGGTGTGAAAATTAATGATAACTTCGACGCCATTTACAACGCCTTCGCTGATCAACGATTATTTGCAGCTGGTGGCGGAGCATTGAACCAAAAAATTCATGCAACAAGCTATTACCAAAAGATAAAATTTGGAGATGCTAACTCTGCAGGGACAGTTCCAATGGGGTCATGCATAGATGCTGATTGTTCAGAAGGTGCAGTTCAAATACGTCTTTCAAAAGGTAAAGCGGGAGAAGCTGTATTCGTTGTAAATAGTAATGGCTCAGCATCAAAAGCTAGATCCATAAAAATAACAACAAACGGCGAAGGTGTAGCTGATGCATTTAAAGATGGATCGCGAGAGTTAGTTATTAATACCCCAAGATGCAGAATTGAGTTATGGTGTGTTGAGGTAAAAGCTAACGGTGCTGCTGTTTGGGATTATTCAATTTCAAGTATGTTTGGCAGCACATATTCGCCGTTAGAAGCTACATATAATTTAACAAGTTCTCCTATTAATATCCGCATTGGATATAATGATGATTACTCCACCGTTAAATTGTTATTAAGCTTCAGCGCAAATCCAGGTGGTCAAACCATCAAAAGGCAATCATCTGAAGTTATGCTTATGATTGACCCGACTATTACTTCATCAGCACCAAACGGAAGAGTATTTGATACTGAATATGCAGTGTTAAGAAGTGGTGAATCATCTGAAAATGAAAAGATGTATTCCATTTCATACTCTATTAACGCGCAGAAAGATTTAATATGCACAGCTTCAACATCTTATGGAAACGCACGTTTGGCAGTTAAAGTTATTGCTACACAGACCGTAGGGGTATCTCAATAATGAAACAAAATTTGATAGTAGGCCAATCAGTAGATGATGGGTCTGGTGATTACCTCCGTAAAGGTGGTCTTAAAATTAATAACAACTTTGATGATTTATATTCAGAGTTAGGTGATGGTTCAGTTCCATTCGCAGCAGGGGCATGGAAAACTTTTAAAGCTAGCCCTACTGGAACTACTTTAAACGCTAAGTTTGGTCAGGCCTTTGCTATTAATACCCAGGCAGCAAGAGTTAACGTTAAGCTTCCAAAGGGTACAGCCAACGACTACAATAAAGTTATTAAACTTCGTGATGTTTGGTCAACCTGGCGATTAAGCCCAATCACAGTTATTCCAGCTCAAGGTGATACATTAAAAGGTTCAGCTTCTCCTAAAATTTTCAATACTAACTTCCAAGATTTGGAATTGGTTTATTGCGCCCCTGGCCGCTGGGAATATATTGAAAATAAAACTGTAGATAAGCTAACTAATGGCAACTTAAGTACTGTAGCGAAAAAATCAATTATTGCTACTGCGGGTCAGACTGACTTTCTTAACATTTTTGATGGCGTAGAATATAACGAAGACTCACTTAACGTATATCGTCGTGGTAATATTTTATACTACGGTGAAACCAGCGTTATGGATAAAGCCAATGCTGATTACGGTTCTCCTGGAACAGTAGCAGGTCAATTGGTAGAATTAAACGGTAAAGACATTCGTTTAAAAGTTCCATGTGTTGAAGGGGAAGTAATAACATTTGAAACCTTCCTAGATGGAATTGGTGTTTATCGGTCTTCATACAACAAGTTGGCTATCCAGATACGAGATTCATCCCAGACTGCATCCAAGACGATTCCTGGGTCAATGATAGTAGATAACCTTGCTACTCTCCGCAGAATCACTCTGGATGACATGGGTGTACTTCCAGGCGTAGGGGTAAATCCTAACTCGCTTGAAATTTCATTGAACGGAAAGGAATTACTCGAAGCTGGAACTGCTGGTCTTCCTTTATTTTATTGTGAAGGCGCGGAAGGTGGATACGCAGAAGACTGTATAAACAATGGTGGTCAATGGGTAAATTCTAACCAAGATTATAGACTGGAATTTGACTCAACTGGTACTAACGTCGAAGCTATTATTTTTGGTGAGGCGTTTGAAGATAAAGACCTTCTTACCGTTCGTTGGTTCAATAATAACATCGGTACTACTATGGATATTGACGATATCATGGCAGAAACCGACCAAGTGTATATGAATGCTGAGCAATTAGTAACTCTAAAAAATCGCATTGAATACACTAACTATGATGAACCAAATCAGAAAAATATGCGTCCGGTTGCTGATGATGTTATGATTAAAGTCAATAACATTGCAGCATTCTTTGACGTAATTTATCCGATTGGCACTATCTACGAAAACGCCCATAACCACGCAAACCCTGCTGATTACATGGGATTTGGTGTATGGAAGCTTTACTCTCAGGGTCGTGTTACTGCGGGTTGGAATAATGATTCATCTGACCCTTATTTTGCGCGTAACAATAATAACCTAAACGAAAACGGGCAACCATCGTTAACAGCAGGTGGAACAGTTGGTGATTTGACGTTTACATTAGGAAAAGAACACATTCCTGAATTAATGTCAAGGGACAAAGTTCTAATTTCAGACCCTGAACATGGCAGCGTAGTTATTGGTGGATGTCAATTAGACCCAGACGCGCAAGGTCCAGGTTATTCTAAATACCGTGAAGACACTGTTGCTGTAAACAATGGTGTAGTTCCAAAGGACATCACTAAAATTCAGCCAACAATCACCGTTTATCGTTGGATTAGGGTAGGTTAAAATGACGATTGAAACTAAAACTCGTGAAGGAGCTAAAGTTAATTCAAGATTAACTGCTTTTTCAGAATATCGTGTAGACCCGCAGAATATCGCGGTTGGAAATAAGGCTCCTATAGGGAGCCTAACCTTTGAACAAATGGATTTGGGTGTTTGGTATCCAAACGCAGAAGCTGCTATTAATGATTTAATGTCATTACAGTCAGCAGAAATTGGAACTATTATTTGTAATGACACCGGAATATCTCCACAACCAGCACAGCAAATTACACGCGCTACTTTTTCAGGTGTAGTTTCATTAGAACCTAAAGAAGACGGTTCTGATGGCGACCCAGTAATAATTCATATTCTCGGATTGCCGATTAGAATTGCGAATGGTGATGACTTCGCAGCTGTAGCAACACGTTGGTATGATAAAGTAAAAGAATTAGAAGCTGTTGGAAAGGTGGTTCAACAGGTTACTCAATCACCTGCAACTCCTCAGTATGTTGATATTATTCATCTGGATTATCAGAACCATAATTTTGAAACATATAAAAAATATGGTTTAACTGTTGAGTTTACTGTTACTTCACCTGCTAAAGCGGGTTATGGACAATGGGACGCTATTGGTAACGAAACTAAAACCTTCGGTGCAAACACATTTACATTCCACTATTTTAGAAGGATGGGATAATGGCCCAGAATAACTATAATCACTACAGTGATTTGGCCAAATATACGATATTTGACCCAGCAAATACGCAATGGCCAGTTGCTACAAAAGACGTCCAATCAGCGCTAGCGTTGATTGGAAGCTGGGCAAGAACTGACACTGGATTACCTGTAGCATCTCCAACCGTAGCAGGTATAATTCGTACAGCTACACAGGCCGAAGTTGAAGCTGGAACTGTAGGTAATGCTGCGGTTACCCCAGCTACATTAAAATCCACAATTACTCGGCCTGAAGCAACTACCGCAATTCTTGGCTTAACCCGATACGCAACTAATACCGAAGCCGCAGCATTAACCGCAGGAAATAGAACTATTACCGCGGCGGCTCTCGGTCATGTGTTTAAAACCGTAAAAGCCCAAGAAAACGTAGATGGAACTGTTAGGTTAACGACTGCAGCTCAAGCACAAGCAGGAACTGACGAAACTACCGCAGTAACTCCTAAGCGTGTTGTAGAAATGATTGGAAAGTTCAGCGTTAATCCTCCTACTTATACTTCTGCGACAGAAAGCAACTTGGGATTAGTTCGTGTCGCAACCCAAGCCCAGGTAGCAGCAGGTGCTGTTCACGATGGATACGCAGTAACTCCAAAAACCTTCATGGCATCAAAAGCGTCTGACAGTGTATTTGGTATAGTAAAATTTGCTAAAGACTCAGATGTGGCTTCAGCTACTTCTAACAATTTGGCTGTTACTCCAAAAAGTCTTCAAGCGTTAAAATCCACCAAGGATAAATATGGATTAACCAGATTATCAGGTTCTCCAACTACTGATGCTTCACTGGCAGCTGCGGCAACAGATGCTGTTTTTAAAACTCGTAGAATAAACGGAAAAACTCTTGATAATGACATAACAATTACTAACAATGATATTAATTGTTATACAAGACAAGAATCCGACGGACGCTACATGCTAGCTGGAACTAGAGTAGGTAATGTTACCTGGGTTGAAGGACAATCTTGGATTAGCCGAGGTGCAACGTTTACATGTAATGCACCGTGGGAAGCTTCTAGTAGATTAGCTCTAAATGTTAACGTAAAATTTGAGCGTAACAACGACGGATATGATAATCGTATTTTCAAATTTGTTCTAATAGTTAACGGCTCCCAATGGGGTGGTGAACTTACTCTTAACATTGAAAATACTAAAGGCGGACGAAATGGTCATTCATGGAGATTTGAAGCTTACGCATCTAGCAACTTTTTCTTTAATAACATTCCTCCAAATGCCACTGTTCAAATAAGACCAACAGAAGACAGTCGTATTATATTTTATGACTGCATGCTTACATTCTGTACAAATAGACCGTAAGGAACAATATGACCAAACTAGTAGATTCGCTTCCGTTCGTAGACGGAATTCCAGACGATTTTCAACAGAGAATTAACTGGATAAAAAATACAGAGCCTCTTAATGGGGCTTCAACCCGCTATGGAAATGACGGAGAATTGAATAGAGCTTCTGTTCAAATCCAGAAAAACGTTGTTCAGGTACATAGTGACTTGAATCGCGTTGGAGCTGTAGTAGAAAATGTTCAAGTAGATGTAGACCAAATCAAAAAATCGTTAGAAATCACAGGTTCTTCTGATGCTATTGGGCAGGTTTATATCAATAAAAAGAATATTGAAAAGCATGATGGACAAATTCTTAAATTAGAAGAAGACACCGAAAAACTTCGAACTGACCTCGATTTTCTCGAAGAGGATGTAGGTGTTTATGATTCTAGTAAAGATGACTATTACAGAACAGTTCGTGATAATATAGTTTGGGTTAAACGTGAAATTGGTGCGTATCCTGGGCAAGATATTAACGGACAGCCGAAGCAAGACTCTCCGGGTTCTGGTATGAAATACCGAATCATTAATAACGCGTCAGCTATAGTAAAACATGATGAGCGTATTCAAGCACTAGAGGATGCATACAATGATTCAGACGTAGGTTCTCTGACTATTGAAGTAAACGACCTGCGTAAAGAAGTTGGTCCTAAATCCGGAGCTACGTCAGCTTCAATTTATGCAAGGCTTGTGAATAACGCTGATGCTATTTCCGCAGCTAATAATGAAATCTTTGCTATTAACCAGGCCATTGATTTTACCAATCCAGTAAAAATTGGAGCTCGCACTACTAGATTGGAAAATGATTATCGTATAGTTGACGCAACACTTAACTCTGCAGAAACCGGGTTAGTTCCTCGTGTCAATAATATTGATGCTCGTTTGGGGTCTTCTGATAAGCCTGATACTATTGAAGGAAAAATTAGTTCTCTTTCAACTGACCAAGGGTACATTTCTGATGTTGTAGGACGTGATACTTCATCAGGGCTTCAGGGTCAAGTAGCATGGATAAACCAGCAGGTTGGTATTGTTCCTAGCGAGCAGCCGATTCCTCCTGGGTCAATTTTAGCGAGAATGACCAATGTTGAAGGTATGCAAAACTCTCAACAATCTGCTATTCAGGACATTCAAGTAGAACTTGGCAATAACAACGAAGGGTTAAAGGGTTCTGTATTTACATTACAGACTCAAATGAATGGTGACTTTTCGTCAGAAAACCCAGTTCAACGGGATGGTGTATACGCTACTGTAGTAGAATTGCAAGATAAATTCGTGACTGCAGTTACTGACGTAGAACAGACTGGAGCATACCTCCGTAAACAGGGCGAATGGTTTAAGAAGCCTTCATCAATAGGTGAATTCAGTAAAGAAGATTTCACTGTTGATTTAAGTTCTGATGCATTGGTAAATCCTAACTCATTGGTAGCTGCTTCATTCAATGCTGGCATTCGTATTGTCGATGACATTGTTGTCGATGACGATGGCGTATTTTGCGTAGAAACTGATACAGTTATCGAAGCTTCTGATTCAGATAAAGCCGTCCAAATTGTTATTCTCGTTAATAACATTGAGGTGTTTACTTATAGCCTAGGTGTTAAAGCAGTAACCGGCGAGCAACTGTTGAAAACCAAGAAGCTCATTGAGTTTTCGTCTGGCGATGCAATCAAAATTGTGTATAGAGCTGCTTCAGAAGAATCAAAAGTTCCTGTTAGTATTAAATCATTGGATATTACTATTCATCCAGCAGTATAATGAAAGGGACCTTCGGGTCCCTTTTTCGTATAAATAGAATATAAAGAGGAGCTTATATGTCATACAACACATACAACCCAAAAACGCTTAAAGACGCTATACTTCGACGTCTAGGAGCGCCGGTAATTAATGTAGAAGTAACCGAAGACCAAATTTATGATTGTATTCAACGAGCATTAGAGTTGTATGGTGAATACCACTTTAACGGATTGAATAAAGGTTATCAGGTTTTTTATATTGGAAAAGACGAAGCTGACAACGCAAGATTTTTAAACGGTGTGTTTGATTTGCGCGGCCGTAATGTATTTGCTGTCACCCAAATTGTTAGAACAAATGTAGGTTCATTAACATCGATGGACGGTAATGCGACATACCCGTGGTTTACCGACTTTCTAATGGGAATGGCAGGAATTAATGGCGGAATGGGGTCAAGCTGTAATAAAAGTTATGGGCCAAATGCGTTTGGTGCTGACCTTGGCTATTTTACACAATTGATGACTTACTGGTCAATGATGCAAGATTTACTTGCTCCTCTCCCGGATTATTGGTATAACTCTGATAATGAAATGCTTAAAGTAATGGGCAACTTCATGAAGGGTGACATCATTGTCTGTGAATGCTGGACCAAATCATTTATGAATACAGATGTGATGGTAGGCAATACAGCAGGATACGGATTTGCTGGGCCGCAAACTGCTGACCATTGGGGATTAGGAGATAGATATCAGAATCCTGACCTTCGTAATAATGGTCAATATGCTGGTGAAGGTAATACAAATAGAGAAGGCGCATATAATAATCGTTGGGTAAAAGATTATGCTACAGCATTAACTAAAAAGCTGTGGGGTGAAATTCTTTTTAAACATCAGGGTCTGCAATTGGCAGGTGGAGTTACAGTTGATGGTCAAACACTTAAGGTAGAGGCCCAAGAAGAAATCGAGAGGCTCCGAGAGGAACTTGATTTACTTGACCCGGGTTGTCCTATTCTGTTGGGGTAAAAGATGTCTACATTTGATTCTAGGCTCTTCGCTAAACTCGAAGATTATCGAGGATATAATAAAACTAATGAGACTGAAATTCTCAATCCTTATGTGAATTTTTACAATCATAGAAATAGTCAAACGTTAGCAGATGCTTTATCGGCTGAGGCTATTCAAATGAGAGGAATTGAGTTTTATTTCCTTCCTCGTGAATATAACAATCCTGATTTGCTTTTTGGAGAAGACCCATCAAGTAAATTCACCAAAGCTTGGAAATTTGCTGCTTATTTAGATTCATTTGAAGGATATTCTGGCGATAACACATTCTTTAGTAAATTTGGTATGATGGTTAATGATGAAGTCAATCTGACTATTAATCCTAATTTATTCAAGCATCAAACTAATAATTCTGAACCAAAAGCCGGTGACCTAATTTATTTTCCTATGGATAACTCATTATTCGAAATTAACTGGGTTCAGCCATACGATCCATTTTATCAGTTAGGTCAAAATGTTCAACGCAAGATTACTGCACAAAAATACATTTATTCTGGTGAGCAGCTTCAGCCAGAATTGCAACGTAATGAAGGCATTAATATTCCTGAATTTTCTGAGCTTGATTTAGAACCAATAAAAAATATTGATGCTCTTGCTGATATTTCTGATATACAATACGCAGAAAGCAATGAAATCAATAAAGAAGCTGCTGAATATGTTCATCCGTATTATGTTAATAACGGAAGAGGACTTGAGTCCCCTCCTAAAGCAGATTCGTTTGATGACGGGTTCTTCGAATAAATAAAATAAAGATGGGACCTTTGGGTCCCTTAGGAGAAATCATGTTTGGACATTGGTATAATTCGTCCTTACGCCGATACATTGTATTGCTTGGAGATTTATTTTCTCATGTACAAATTGCTCGTTGGCGTGAAGACACTGGACTAAAATATATTAAAGTACCTATCACTTATGCTTCAAAGGAAAAGTTCCTTTCTCAACTCGGAAAATGGACTGCTATCCAGTCTACCGAGAATAAAGCAAAAATAGAAACTGTTTTGCCAAGAATGAATTTGCACTTGGTTGATATGCAGTACAATGCGATGTATAAAACATCACAGTTGAATAGAACCAAATCATATAAAACCCCTTCAAAAATTACATCTCAGTATAATCCTACTCCGATTAAGATGATTTTTGAATTGGGAATTTATACACGCAATCAAGATGATATGTATCAAATCATCGAGCAAATCGTTCCTTATTTTCAGCCGCATTTTAACACGACTATAACTGAGCTTTACGACAAAGACACAAGCTTTAATCGTGATGTTAGAATTGTATTACAGTCATTTTCTCAGGATGAAGCTGTTGATGGAGATAATATCACTCGTCGTAGATTAGAATGGTCGCTGATGTTTGAAGTCAATGGATGGTTATATCCTCCTGTTGCCGAAGTTGACGGCGAAATTAGAACCATTTATTTAGATTTCTTCGCTAACAGCAAAGAGCTAACTCCAGAAGGAAACTTTGAATCAGTAGATAGCGAAGTCACTCCACGAGATGTTCAACACGAAAATTGGGATGGTTCTAGTAAACAAACTTATTCTCACGATATTCCTATTCCGGTAAATCCGGAGGCTCCTGGACCGAGAGGTGAAAAATGAGTGAATTACAATTAGATATGGCTAAATTATTAGACATCGAAGGAATTCCTGGAATAGAAGGACAAGAAATTCCAGTTTATGAAAAACTTGAATTAGTTGAAGTTAAATCTAATCCAAATGACCGTAAACCTGACCTCGAAGACGACTATTCTGTCGTTCGTAAGAATATGCACTTCCAACAACAGATGTTAATGGACGCAGCTAAAATATTTTTGGAAACTGCTAAGAATGCTGACTCTCCTAGACATATGGAAGTATTTGCAACTCTTATGGGTCAGATGACTACAACAAACAAAGAAATTCTTAAGCTTCATAAAGAAATGAAAGACATTACTTCTGAGCAGGTTGGCACCGGAAAGGGAGCTAATCCTCATCAAGGAATGAATATTCAAAATGCAACAGTCTTTGTAGGGTCTACCGCTGATATGATGGATGAATTCGGTGATGCCTATGAAGCACAAGAAGCTCGAGAGAAAATAGTAAATGGAACAGACTCAACCGTTTAACGTTCTGAGTGATGCCCATCCTTTAAATGACGGGAAACAGGTGGTTATTCGCCACCCGTCTGAAATGGAAACGAAAATTGAAAACGGAGTTCGTTTCTTTAAATCGCAGTGGGATGATAAATGGTATCCTGAGAAGTTTGAAGACTATCTTAAGTTGCATGGGATAGTTAAAATTCGTTTGCAAGGTGAAGACCCAGCTCATTTCCAAACGTTTAAGGACAAAAACAATAAGCGCACCCGCTATATGGGATTGCCAAACCTTAAACGAGCAAATATTAAAATGCAACTAACCCGTGAAATAGTTGCAGAATGGAAGAAATGCCGAGACGATATTGTGTACTTCGCAGAGACCTACTGTGCAATTACTCACATTGACTATGGTACCATTAAAGTCCAGCTTCGTGATTACCAGAGGGACATGCTGGAAATCATGGCAGCCAAACGTATGACTTGTTGTAACCTCAGTCGTCAGCTTGGTAAAACTACTGTAGTAGCAATCTTTCTTGCGCACTTCGTGTGTTTTAATAAGGATAAAGCAGTAGGTATTCTTGCGCATAAAGGCTCAATGTCTGCGGAAGTTCTCGACCGTACTAAGCAAGCAATTGAATTACTTCCTGACTTTCTTCAGCCTGGTATTGTTGAATGGAACAAAGGCTCAATCGAATTAGATAATGGCTCATCTATTGGGGCATACGCTTCGAGTCCTGATGCCGTTCGTGGTAACTCATTTGCAATGATTTACATTGACGAATGTGCGTTTATTCCAAACTTCATAGATGCATGGCTTGCTATCCAACCTGTTATTTCATCAGGTCGTCGTTCTAAAATTATTATCACGACTACACCAAGTGGATTAAACCACTTCTATGATATTTGGACTGCAGCTGTTGAAGGTAAATCCGGCTTTACGCCTTATACTGCAATTTGGAACTCGGTTAAAGAACGTCTATATAACGACGAAGATATGTTTGATGATGGGTGGCAATGGTCACTTCAAACTATCAGTGCTTCTTCTCTTGAACAGTTTAAACAAGAGCACTGTGCGGAATTTCATGGCACATCCGGTACTCTCATTTCCGGTATGAAACTTGCCAATATGGATTGGATTGAAGTTACTCCTGACTCGCACGGGTTTTATAAATTTAAAGAAGCGGAAGCAGACCACAAATATATTGCAACTCTTGACTCTGCTGAAGGACGCGGTCAGGATTACCATGCACTAAATATTATTGACGTTACTACATCTGAATGGGAACAAGTTGGAGTATTACATTCTAATACAATTTCTCACTTAATCCTCCCGGATATAGTTATTAAATATCTAATGGAGTACAACGAAGCTCCGATCTATATAGAACTTAACTCTACAGGTGTTTCTGTAGCGAAGAGTCTTTATATGGATTTAGAATATGAGAATGTCATTTGCGATTCAATAGTTGATTTAGGAATGAAACAGACGAAAAGGTCAAAAGCCGTTGGATGTTCTGCACTAAAAGACCTTATCGAAAAAGATAAACTCATTATTCACCATCGTGCTACTGTTCAAGAATTTCGTACTTTCTCTGAGAAAGGAGTATCCTGGGCAGCAGAAGATGGATATCATGACGATTTAATTATGTCACTCGTAATTTTCGCATGGTTAACAACACAGCAAAAATTTGCTGATTTCGTGGATAAAGATGAAATGCGTTTAGCATCTGAAGTTTTTAAACGCGAATTAGAAGATATGAACGACGATTACGCTCCTGTAGTGTTCGTTGACGCCGTGAATAGCGCAGAATATGCGCCTCAAGAACATGGTCTTTCATTTGTATAAATAATAAAAAGCAAACAACATTGAGGATATATCATGCCTTTAGTCTCTCCTGGAATTGAGCTCAAAGAAACGAGCGTACAGAGCACGGTAGTACTTAACGCTACAGGTCGTGCCGCAATTGTCGGGAAGTTCCAATGGGGTCCTGCATATCAAGTTACTCAAATCACTAATGAAGTTGAACTGGTTGATATGTTTGGCGGCCCTAATAACCAAACTGCTGATTACTTTATGTCAGCAATGAACTTTCTGCAATATGGTAATGATCTACGCACCGTCCGTGTAGTTAACCGTGAAGCTGCTAAAAACGCATCTCCATTGGTTGATAATATTGAATGGACTATCACTACTGCTGGTAGTAACTATGAAGTTGGTGATAAAATTACGGTTAAATATGCAGACCAAACCGTAGATGACACCGGTTCAGTTACTGAAGTAGATAGTGACGGAAAAATTAAGTCGGTGTTCATTCCGACATCGAAGATTATTGCATATGCAAAAAGCATTAATCAATATCCTGATTTAGGGTCTTCGTGGACAACTACCATTACTTCACAGAGTTCTGGTGTTTCTGCTGTCATTACTTTAGGTAAAATTATTTCTGAGTCTACAGTTCTACTGACTGAACATGAAACTGCCCATGAAGAAATGACAAAAACTGAATTCCAGACTGCGCTTGCGCAATATAAAATGCCTGGAATTGTAGCTGCGTATCCGGGCGAGCTCGGAAACCAACTGGAAATTGAAATTGTATCAAAAGCCGCTTTTGATAAAGGCGAACAACTGACGATTTATCCGAGTGGTGGACAGCGTGCATCAACAGCAAAAGCCGTATTTGGATATGGTCCTCAGACCGATACACAGTACGCTATCATTGTTCGTAGAGATGGCGCGGTAGTTGAATCAACGGTGTTATCAACAAACCGTCAAGATAAAGACATCTACGGAAATAACATCTTTATGGACGATTATTTCTCCAAGGGTTCTTCACGCTATGTATTTGCTACTGCGCAAGGATGGCCTGAAGGATTTTCCGGCGTTATTCGTCTGGGTGGTGGGGTTTCAGCTAATGAATCAGTTACGGCTGGCGATTTAATTCAAGGCTGGGATTTATTTGGTGACCGTGAAGCATTGCGTGTAAACCTTCTGATTGCTGGTGCTTGTGCCGGTGAAACCGATGAAATCGCAAGTACAGTACAAAAACACGTTTCGTCTATTGCAGATGAGCGTCAAGACTGCTTAGCACTCATTTCGCCTCCAAGGTCAACGATTGTAAATATTCCTCTGACTCGTGCTGTTGATAATTTAATCGACTGGCGCCAAGGCGATGGAACTTATGATTCTGCTAACATGAACATCAATACTACGTACGCAGCAATTGATGGTAACTATAAATATCAGTATGATAAATATAACGACGTAAACCGTTGGGTTCCACTGGCTGCCGATATTGCAGGTCTGTGTGCTCGTACTGATGATATTGCTCAGCCTTGGATGTCACCAGCTGGATATCGTCGTGGTCAGATTTTAAATTGCATCAAATTGGCAATTGAACCACGTCAGGCACATCGTGACCGCATGTACCAAGCAGGTATTAACCCAGTGACTGGTCAAGGTACAGGTGAAGGTTTCATTCTGTTTGGTGATAAGACTGCAACCACTGTTCCAACTCCGTTTGACCGAATTAACGTTCGCCGCTTGTTTAACATGCTGAAGAACAACATCGGTGATTCTTCTAAGTGGCAGCTGTTTGAATTAAACGATAACTTTACCCGTAGTTCTTTCCGTATGGAAACCAGCCAATACCTCGCAGGTATTAAAGCTCTGGGTGGTGTATATGACTTCCGAGTTGTATGTGATACCACGAACAACACTCCAGCAGTTATCGACCGCAACGAGTTTGTAGCGAGCTTCTACATCAAGCCGGCACGTTCAATTAACTATATCACTCTGAACTTCGTTGCTACGGCAACTGGTGCAGATTTCGATGAGTTAATCGGACCACAGTAATATGAACCCAGGACATTCTGGGGTCATCTAATCTTTAGATGATAAATTATATTACCGCACACTTTAATAGCCTCTATGATGATGTAGTCAATCGAGAGGCTATATAAATATCTATAGGAAACAACGATGGAATTAACAGACATCACTCGTGCGTTTGAATCTGGTGACTTTGCGCGTCCTAACCTGTTTGAGGTAGAAATTCCTTATCTGGGTCGTAACTTCAGTTTCAAATGTAAAGCAGCACCGATGCCGGCAGGTATCGTAGAAAAAGTTCCAGTCGGGTATATGAACCGTAAGATTAACGTCGCTGGTGACCGTACTTATGACGACTGGACTGTTACCATCTATAACGATGATAAACATGAAGTACGTAAGGCAATTATTGCTTGGCAGGCTCAGGCCCACGCTCAAGGCAATGATATCTCTGGTATGACTCCAGCCGATTACAAAAAGGTTGCTACGGTACGCCAGTTTAGTCGTGATGGCAAAACTATCACAAATGAACACACCATTACCGGTCTGTGGCCAACTAACGTTGGTGAAGTACAGATGGACTGGGACAGTAATAATGAGGTAGAAACGTTCGAAACTACCTTTGCCATCGACTGGTGGGAATAATGCTATGGGGCTTCGGCCCCGTATCGAAGTTCTGTGAGTTATTTGCTTAAATATCTGACAAAACTTCGATATAAATATACTTATAGATAATTTCGGAGACTCCAATGGCCTTTCATATTTTGGACTTATTCGCTCCGTGGGAAAAACGCGACGAAGCTGAATATAAGCAACAAATCAACAATGACCTAGAGTCAATCACTGCTCCAAAATTTGATGATGGAGCTCGTGAAGTTGAATCAAACGAAAACGAAATCCAGTACAATTCATTCAACCAAATGATGTTTGGTTCCAATGAACCTGGAATGAAAACAACTGCTGATTTAATCAACACTTATCGCAGTTTAATGAATAACTACGAAGTTGACAATGCTGTTGAAGAAATAGTTTCTGACGCGGTTGTATACGAAGACGGTCACCCAGTAGTTTCTCTTGATTTAGATTCTACCGATTTCAGTCAAGCAATTAAAGACCGCATTCTTGAAGAATTTAATACAGTTTTAACATGCCTTAATTTCGAGAGAAAGGGCGCTGACCATTTCCGTCGTTGGTATGTTGACTCAAGAATATTCTTCCATAAAATCGTCAACACCAAGAAAATGAAAGACGGAATTCAGGAACTGAGACGTCTTGACCCGCGCAACTTACAATTCATCCGTGAAATCGTTACCGCAGATGACGCTGGTACTAAAATCGTTAAGGGGTACAAAGAGTATTTCATTTACGATACTGGCAAAGAAAGTTATTATGCAGATGGCAGATTATATTCCGCCGGAACGAAAATTAAAATTCCACGCGATGCTATCGTATATGCACATTCTGGACTAGTTGATTGTTCAGGTCAAAACATCATCGGTTATTTACACCGAGCCGTTAAACCCGCCAACCAGTTAAAGCTATTAGAAGATGCGTTGGTAATTTATCGTATTACTCGTGCTCCTGACCGTCGTGTGTTTTACATTGACACTGGTAATATGCCTTCTCGTAAAGCGGCAGCTCATATGCAACATATTATGAACACGATGAAAAATCGCGTTGTATATGATGCATCAACCGGTAAGATTAAAAATCAGCAACATAATATGTCAATGACAGAAGACTATTGGTTGCAGCGTAGAGATGGTAAAGCAGTTACTGAAGTAGATACTCTTCCTGGTATGTCTGGTATGAGTGATATGGATGACGTCCGTTACTTTAGAACAGCATTATACATGGCATTGCGAGTTCCTCTTTCGCGCATGCCAGATGCAAATAATCAAGGTGGTGTGCAGTTTGATGCTGGCACAGCAATTACTCGTGATGAGCTTGATTTTGCTAAATTTATTCGTAGATTACAGCATAAATTCGAAGAGATTATGCTTGATCCACTTCGCACTAATCTAATTCTTAAAAAAGTTTTGTCTAAAGATGAGTGGGAAGACGAAATAAATAATATTAAGATTGTGTTCCATAAAGATTCATATTTCACCGAGTTGAAAGATGCTGAAGTTATGGAGCGTAGAATCAATATGCTCACAATGGCTGAACCGTTTATCGGCAAGTATATTTCTCATAAGACAGCAATGAAAGATTTCCTTCAGATGTCTGACGAAGAAATTGAACAAGAAGCCAAGCAAATTGAATTAGAGTCTAAAGAGGCTCGCTTCCAAGACCAAGAAAATGAAGAGGATTTCTAATGGAAAATTATATTTCCGCAATTGAATCCAGAGACCTCGTAGCAGCCAAAAAAGCTTTTGGTGCAATTATGGCTGAACGGACATCTGGTTTAATTGAAGAGCGCAAAAAATTTATCGCAGCGTCTGTCATGATTGAGGGTGAAGAGCCCGATGAGGACGAAGATGAAGAAGACGAAGACGAAGATAAGTCTGATAAAGACGAAGACGACGAAGAGGACGAGTAATGCTTATACTGCCTGAAAATCATGAATTAGTTATCGACGCTGTCGAAGCTTTTCTTCCTGAAGCACAGGCACGTTTTGATAAGTTGTCCGCAGCGCTTTCTAAAGATGATATAAATAAAATTGTAGAGAACATGGTTACTTCTGAGCCTGATTTAGCAATTGCTTTAGGTTCAATTAACGAATCTCTACAATTAAATGAATTTATCGTTAAGCACGTTGATTCTAAAGGTACTATTACCCGTACCAAAGATCGTAAAACACGTGAGCGTAACGCGTTTCAAACAACCGGACTTTCTAAAGCTAAACGCCGTCAAATCGCGCGTAAAGCAGTAAAATCAAAACGTGCTAATCCATCGGCTCAAACTCGTGGATTACGTAAACGTAAGAAAGCACTTAAACGCCGTCAGGCTCTGGGGCTAAGTTAATGGAAAACCTCAATGAACAACTTTTAATTGAGCATTGGGGTCAACCGGGCGATGTAATTGATGGTAAACCAATGCTAGAATCTATTATCGTTGAAGGCGAAAATGAATCTGGCTTAAAACCTGGTCTGTATATCGAAGGTGTTTTTATGCAGGCAGAAGTAGTAAACCGTAATAAACGTCTTTATCCAAAACGCATTCTTGAGACTGCGGTAAGCCGTTATATTAAAGAACAGGTTGCTACTCGTCAGGCTCTAGGAGAATTAAACCATCCACCTCGCGCAAATGTTGACCCGATGCAAGCCGCAATCATTATCGAAGATATGTGGTGGAAAGGCAACGATGTTTATGGGCGTGCAAGAATCATCGAAGGAGACCACGGTCCAGGTGATAAATTAGCCGCTAACATCCGTGCTGGTTGGATTCCTGGTGTATCAAGCCGCGGGCTCGGTTCTTTAAAAGACTCAGGAAAAGGATATAACATCGTACAAGAAGGCTTTCGCCTGACTGTTGGTGTAGACGCAGTTTGGGGTCCTAGTGCTCCGGATGCATGGGTACAACCGAAACAAATTTCGGAAAATACCTCGGCACAAGTTGCCAATAGTGCTGATGATGCTTTTATGGCTCTCGCAGAGAAGTTAAAAGCGTTATAAATAATTATGTAACTTAACACAGGACATCAAAAATGCTTAAAGAACTTTTAATGACCGAAGCTAAAACTATCGATGCTTCCGTCGCTCTTGACAGTATTTTCGAATCAGTTCAGCTTTCTCCGGAAGCTAAAGCTAACTTCAGCACTGTATTCGAAGCAACAGTCAAAAAACACGCCGTAGCTCTGGCAGAATCTCACATTGAAAAGATTGCTGAGAAAGCAGAAGAAAAAGTAGAAGAAGAAAAAGAAAAAGCTAAAGAAGAAGCTCGCGAAGAGCTGAAAGAAGCTGCTTCTAAATACTTTGACCATATCGCTGCAGAATGGATGGCAGAAAACCAGCTGGCGGTTGACCGCGGTATTAAAGCTGACCTGTTTGAATCCATGTTTGTCGGTATGAAAGAGCTGTTTGTTGAGCACAACGTTGTAATTCCTGAAGAATCAGTAGACGTAGTAGCTGAGATGGAAGAAGAACTTGCTGAGCAAAAAGCAGAAACTGCTCGTTTATTTGAAGAAGTTTCTAAGCGCGATGAGTATATCAATTATGCCCAACGTGAGTATGCTATCCAAGAAGCAACCCGTGAACTGACTGATACCCAAAAAGAGAAAGTAGTTTCTCTGACAGAGGGCATGGATTATTCTGACGCATTTTCAACTAAGCTGAAAGCTATTGTTGAAATGGTGCAGGGTTCTGTAGAGCAGTCTGTAACGGAATCTGCCGATATAAATACTATCGACAAAGAAGCAGACGGTTTAAACTTCACAACTGAAGCAGTAGAAGAAACTCCTGCGACTAAAACCCCATCCGTTATGGATGCTTATGTGGCCCAAGCGGCTCGTCTTTCTTAATTTAAAAGGTTATACAACACATGAAAAAGAATAAACTTATCGAAAAATGGCAGCCGCTGCTTGAGAACGAAGCTCTGCCGGAAATTGTTGGCGCTAGCAAAAAAGCTCTGATCGCTAAGATTTTTGAAAACCAGGAAGCTGATATTAATCAGGCTCCGGAATACCGCGATGAAAAAATCGCTGAAGCATTTGGTTCTTTCCTGTCTGAAGCAGAAATTGGCGGTGACCACGGTTATGATGCACAGAACATCGCAGCTGGTCAAACCTCTGGTGCTGTAACCCAGATTGGCCCGGCAGTTATGGGTATGGTTCGTCGTGCTATCCCTAACCTGATTGCTTTCGATATCTGTGGTGTACAGCCGATGTCTAACCCAACCGGTCAGGTATTCGCTCTCCGCGCTGTTTACGGCAAAGACCCTCTGGCTGCTGGTGCTAAAGAAGCTTTCCATCCGATGTACGCTCCGGATGCAATGTTCTCTGGTCAGGGGGCAACCGAGAAGTTTGAAGCAGTTAAAGCTGGTGCTGCTCTGACTGTTGGTGATATCGTTGTTCACGATTTCGCACAGACCGGTCGTGCTCATCTGCAGGTTGTTGAAGATTTCACTGTAGACGCTGGTGCTACCGATGCTGCTAAACTGGACGCTGCAGTTACTGCTGCTCTGGAAGCTGGTAAAGTTGTAGAAATCGCCGAAGGCATGGCTACTTCCGTTGCTGAACTGCAAGAAGCATTTAACGGTTCTAAAGATAACCCGTGGAATGAAATGGGCTTCCGTATCGATAAACAAACTATCGAAGCGAAATCTCGTCAGCTGAAAGCACAGTATTCCATCGAACTGGCTCAGGACCTCCGTGCTGTTCACGGTATGGACGCTGATGCTGAATTGAGTTCAATCCTGGCTACCGAAATTATGCTGGAAATCAACCGTGAAGTTGTTGACTGGATTAACTACTCCGCTCAGGTTGGTAAATCTGGTATGACCCAGACTGTTGGTTCTAAAGCTGGTGTATTCGACTTCCAAGACCCGATTGATATCCGCGGTGCTCGTTGGGCAGGTGAAAGCTTTAAAGCTCTGCTGTTCCAGATTGACAAAGAATCCGCTGAAATCGCTCGTCAGACCGGCCGCGGTGAAGGTAACTTCATTATCGCTTCCCGTAACGTAGTTAACGTACTGGCAGCTGTTGATACCAACGTATCTCCGGCAGCTCAGGGTCTGGGTCGTGGTTATAATACCGACACCACTAAAGCAGTATTTGCTGGTGTTCTGGGTGGTCGCTACCGTGTATACATCGACCAGTATGCTCGTCAGGATTACTTCACCATCGGTTATAAAGGTGCTAACGAAATGGATGCTGGTATCTACTATGCTCCGTATGTTGCACTGACCCCGCTGCGTGGTTCCGATCCGAAGAACTTCCAACCGGTCATGGGGTTCAAAACCCGTTACGGTATCGGTATTAACCCGTTCGCCGATTCTGCTGCTCAACAGCCGAAAGGTCGTATTACCTCTGGTATGCCTTCTATCGTCAACTCTGTTGGTAAGAATGCTTACTTCCGTCGTGTATGGGTTAAAGGTATCTAATACCAATAAGGGAGCCTTCGGGCTCCCTTTAGTTGTTTTAATGGATATAAATAAACTTATAAATCCACAGAGGAAAGCGCAATGGCTAAAATCAACGAACTTCTGCGCGAGTCAACTACAACGAGTAGCAACTTAATTGGTCGCCCTAATCTCGTTGCATTAACGCGCGCAACTACTAAATTAATCTATACCGATCTTGTTGCTACACAGCGTACTAAACAGCCTGTAGCAGCTCTATATGGTATCAAATATCTTAACCCTAATGGTGACCTGACGTTTAATACGGGTGCAACCTATGCAGGTCAAATCGGAGCCACAGAACGTGAGTCAATTGAAGAACTCACTATGGCAAATAAAGACTCATTCAATAAAGACGATATGTTCAAATATCAGAATGTGGTCTTTAAAGTACTTAAAGATAGCCCGTTTACCGATACAGCAGAAACCGATGAATTTGGAATTGTGTCTGAAGCAGTAGCAGCTAATAATATTCGTATGTTGTCAGATGCTGCAGTCACTGAAAAATTTGAAGGACCCGATTCAGACCCAATCACCGAAGCCAGTTTTAAAATTGATAAATGGCAGACCCAGGTTAAATCACGTAAGCTTAAAACAGATTTAACGGTAGAATTAGCTCAAGATTTAGAAGCTAATGGGTTCGATGCTCCAGAACTTATTGATGATTTACTTGCTACTGAAATGGCAGAAGACATTAATAAAGACATCCTGCAATCATTGATTACGGTTTCTTCTCGGTTTAAAGTAGCTGGTGTATCCGATAAGGGTGTATTAGATTTAACTAAACAAGATTCTGCTCCGGAACAAGGTCGTACTCTGTACCGTTTCATTTGTGAAATGAATTCAGCAGTTCAACGTAATACTTCTTATTCTGGTACTTATGCAGTAGCATCTACTCGTTGTGCTGCGGTGCTGGCAGCTTCTGGTTGGTTAACGCAGAAGAATGATGGAAGTATTCCGGAAAACGCATACGGTATGCTGAATAACGGTTTACCTCTTTATTGTGATACTAACAGCCCGGTTGATTACGTTATTGTTGGTGTTAAAGCAGAATTTGGTGGGAAGGAAACTGTAGGTTCTTTATTTTATGCGCCATATACCGAAGGCTTGGATTTAGACGACCCTGAGCATGTTGGTGCATTTAAAGTTATTGTTGACCCAGCTAGCTTGCAGCCTTCTGTTGCTTTACTGGTACGATATGCATTGTCAGTTAACCCATATACTGTAGGATTGGACGAGGACGAAGCTCGTGTGATTAATGCTGCGGATATGGATAAGATGGCAGGAAGAAGTAAGATGTCTGTACTGCTCGGTGTTAAGTTACCTAAGCTTATTGCGGACTAATTTATGGGGAGCTTCGGCTCCCCTTTTTGTTATAAACTAAATATGTCAAACCTCGGGGAGTATTCCTCCTCGAGGGATTTAAACACTTTCTTATCGTATAGATTAACACATTCTATTCCATGTCTACGGGCTATATCAACAGCTACTCTCGTCCCTCCAGATACACTCCCACATCTTTTTTCAGGCGCCCAATATAATACCTTATCTACGGGCTCAGTGCATTCTAGGCCCAATACCTGCATAGAATTCCGTGCGAATAAAGTCTGCACTATCTTCGAGCATTCATCCCAGTACGACGTAACTTCTCTCGCCTTAATGATGCTTTTGATTTTGGCTTCGTTTGATAATTCAGACCATACAACAACACCTGTACCAGGAACATGGCCACAAAAGCCAGAATAAGGAATAATCCTACAAGAATTTGACCTATCGTATTTCGCCAACCACGCTTCATCTGAACCCGGAGCTCCACCTGAATATGAAAAATGCCCCTCTTCCGAGAGGCGTTGACCTATTATAGTCATTAGACTCAGAACTCTGCGTGGCGCTTCTCTTGAACCAATCAGCGCCAGCCTCATTATTCTAAAACCTCATGCCATTTACTACGAATAGTGTTTTGAATTAAAGTAGTGATTTCTTTCTTAACAGTAGAAGGATTATCAGCGAATAACATATCGTGACCTTCACGAGCTGCTTCGTTAATGATATCTTTCATAGTCAGTCCCATAACACGACCAAAATCTTTGGCAGTTACAGTACCAATATGAGACAGAACGTTACTTACACGGTTCCAGGTTACATATTCAGAAAAGATTTCCAGAACACGCTTATCAGTATCAGTGAGTTCAACCTTAGCTTTAATAGGCTTATCAGATTTAGCTTTCTCGCTGAACTTAGAATTCTTGCACTTAATAGCTACACGGGTACCATTATTGAAGAATTTAGGATGAACTGGTTTAAGAACATAACCTTCAGCTACACCGGTTTCAGAAGAAGCCTGTGGACCGAACACGTGTTTATTTGCATGTTCAAGGTCAGTCGTGTTAACAAGTTCATTATAGTAATTGACAATAGATTTAAAGTCATTTACATACTGAGATAGCTCAGCAAAAGACCCACGACCAAGCAGTGGAGCTAATTTAAGACCAAGACCAGTAGCAAACGATTCTACTACATAATCGTCCCAATAAACTTTTTCGTTACCGGAATCCGACAGGATATCAAATACGTAGAAATCTTTCTCACCATAATCTACGCCTTTCTGAATACCACCGCCGGCAAATTCACCAAAGATTTGAACAGATACTAAATCCATGGCGTTCAGCATGTTCTGCATCTTAACGAAAGAATCCTTGTACTTCTTCATGATAATCTCATGACCAAAGAAACTTTCACCTTCTAAAATAGGACCAGTACGCTTAGCCGGAACAATTTCGGTAGGGGTAATAATCACACTGAAGTTAGTGCCATGAATCTTCTCACGAGCTACCCACTCAACGGTATGCATATCAAAACCAGCACCACGAATCTTCTCGATGAACTTATTGTTGTAATGATTCTCGAGACTAGAATATTTTGCAAACATTATAATTTCCTTAGAATGTGATTTTCATAAAGTCAGTATCACCATTACGCTGGGCACTGGTATAATTTGTAACAAATCCTTCATCATGCAAATAATTAAGAACGTTTGTGATATGTTTCTTAACTAAACTGCTAGGATACATAATTAGCTCACGCTTACCCGCTAAAGCGGTTTTCTCAATCTGGGTTAATACTTCTTCTTTTGCTGCACTCAATTCTTCTGTAGCAACATTAATAGCTGTATTAGCCATTCTATCTGCAAGGTTCATAATTTTTCTCTCAATAAATAATATAAAACCAGGAGTCCATCTATCTTGGGATAAGGATAATGGTATCAGAGGATTTCCCCTGAGCCCATTATACCACATCGATTTTTAAAGCAATTAATAACCGCTCGGCACGAAGCGATACATGATATATCCGCTTTTAGTTAGCATGATTTCAAATTGACTTTTGCTTCCAACCTCAAGTACTAATGGAATATCTTTATCCATCAGCATCCAATCAATTTTTCCATACCGTTCATTAATCAAATCCGTTATTTTACGTGCACCACTTTTATAGTAGTAAGAACTCTGAACAGCCATCATTTTACTAACAAATTTAGATGCAAACAACCAGACATTTACCCCATTAGCAGCTGGCGTAAATTTCTTAGAAAGCATTTCTTCAAATCGTTCTACTACAATTGGGTCTACTTTAGACATCATAAAGTCCTCATGTGTTTAACAAGTTTCTTATGACGAGATTTTATACCAACGTTTGTTAAGCGTTTCCGATATACGACTTTTTCTTTTTGCTTAAACCGTTCGTGTGCTTTCTCAACTGAGACCCACAATTTAGCAGCTTCCGCTGGAGTGATATCTAATGCTCTCGCAATTTCTTGGAAATCTTTACCACTTTCATGCATCAAGTGAGCTTGTAGTGCTTTCATAATAACCTCATCTATGTGATGAAGACATATTAAACCAGTCTATGAATAGCAAAAAGGGAGCCCGAAGGCTCCCGAATATTAAGGATAGATAATACCTGCTTCCAGCGCAGTACGATGAACAATGTATCCATTTCTAGATTCTTGTACATCGACTTCTGGATAATCGTCTAGCATTTTAGCCAGAGTATATCGGTGTAGGTAATAATCGCTGTCAGGGTCGTCGAGTTTCCAATCTTTGCCCTCAACAGTCATTCGCTGGATTTCATCCATTACCCACCAACCGCACCAGATATAAGCTGTTTCACGGAACGGCAGAGGATGAATATACGGAAGCTCTCCGTTAGGAGTAGGAGCTACCCTTTTGGTAATAGTTACATTACCAGTTGTAGTTACTGTGACTGAGTTATAATCTTCTGCGGAAACCTCAACAGAAACCCCAATCACTTGAGACCCTATATCAGACGTGTCAATCACTAAAGTACTAGTTGAACCTTCAACAGGGGAACCGTCTTTGGTCCATGAATAAGTTCCGGATGCACCTTCTGGAGAACCGATAACGTCGGCTTTAAAAGATGCATCAGACCCCTGCTCGACTGTAATAGATTCAGGAGTCAAAGTAACTGAAACACCACTCATTGTCTTTTTAGTGATGGTTACGCTAGCACCTTTGCTTACAGTCACTGGATTGTAATCTGGTGCAGAAACTGTTGCTTCACAATTCAGAGTATAATTAGCCTCTGCTGACTCAGTTATGGTAATCGTTTTAGCAGTCTGACCTTCAATAACGACAGTACCACGCTTCCAGACATAAGCAATACTTGCCCCTTCTGGAGCACCAACAACGTTAGCCGTAACTACCTGAGACTGGCCAATTTCTTTAGAAACAGAAGTTGGGCTCAAAGTAACAGAAACACCGCTCATGGTCTTTTTAGTAAAAGCAACAGCAATACCTTTAGTTGCAGTTCCATTATTATAGTCTGGAGCAGAAACCGTCACTTCACAATTCAGTGTGTAGCTAGTTTCCGCTGATTCAGTTAAGGTAATTGTTTTACCTGTTTGGCCTGCAATAACAGTAGTACCACGTTTCCACACATAAGCAATACTTGCTCCTGCCGGAGCCCCGCTAACATCCGCTGTAACTACTTGAGATTGGCCAATTTCTTTAGAAACAGAAGTTGGGCTCAATGTTAAAGTAATAGCAGGCATGGTTTTGTTCTTAACCGTCAGAGTAGTTTCTGCTTCGGCCGTTTCAGGATCGCCTTCAGTGGGAGTGACGGTAGCAACTACTTTAACAGTCTTACTACCTGCAGGTCCTGCAGCAACATAATTCATAGCTGCGGTGACAGAAGATTGTTTTACGCCGTTTACTGTCCATACAAACGTTTCTGTGCCTTCAGCTGCGGCTCCAGAAGTTGTTGCAGTAAAATTGGTTGTTGCTCCAATGACTGCCGAAGCAGCCAAAGGAGCAATAGATACGCTATAAGCCATAGGTGTTCCTTATTTTAAAGTTACAAATGAAGAATTACGTGTTTCACGAATCATAACAGACCCGTTTCTTTTGATGTAATAGATTAAACTAAACAGTGTCTGGTGTGCTGATGGGTGTTCAAACGACGTTGGCCGAGATTTCCAATCTGGGTTATCTTTAATCCATTGGTAAATCCACCATGGAAGAGTAATATATCCTGGGTTCTTACCTAGCAATTGCATATTTGGACTAAAGTTTTCAGGAAGCTCAATGATTTCGTCTGTTTTAATAATTTTAACTACTTTGTCCATTGCTTTGGAGAATTCTTCAGGGTCCGTGATACTAACCGGAATATTGGTAACTTGTCCTTCATCATCTATATGAATAACGCTGTCTCCAATAGGAGCTTCAGCATAAAATCCTTTATCATTGATAGAAGGGGTTTTTATTTCAAAACCAGGGTCATTTACCTTAGGAGTTTCTTTATAGAAACCTGGGTCAATATCATGAATTTTAATACCAACATTAACTGGAGCGTCAAACAGCAGTTTTGCCTCATCAGACGCTTCATCTTTAAATACTGCTTTACCCTCAATTTCATCATCTGCTTGAATTAAATCAGCAATTGACAGCCCATCATTATCTTCTGGCATAGGCTCATCAGCCAATTTAGCCAGTTCTTTTTCTAAGTCAGCAACCATATTGTCAAATGAACGGGTCTTTTTCAGTTTAATACCGAAAGTTTGGGCATACTCGTCGAGCTTGTCTTTAGCTTCTTTTTTATCGAGCGCCTGAATTTCTTTGATATAGTCTTTATCTAGCATTGAGTGTGCCTCATGTAATGTATAAATATGATTGTATTTATAAACTGAGGATAGTACAGTGCACGACATCCAAGTCAAATTTAAAGATTTTAGTCATGTTCATATTGAGTGCGATGACTCAATTTTCTATGAACTCAGAGACTATTTTAGCTTCGAAGCCGATGGATACAGATTCAACCCGAAATATCGCTATGGACACTGGGATGGACGAATTCGTCTGCTAGATTATAATCGTCTCTTACCGTTTGGTCTTGTTGGCCAAATCAGAAAATTCGCTGACCAGTTCGGATATAAGGTTTATTTCGATCCAGCTATATTCGAGCAAGAAACTCTTTCGCGGGAGGATTTTGATAATTGGTTATCAACTAAAGAAATTTATTCAGGATTAACTAAGATTGAACCTCACTGGTATCAGAAAGATGCTGTATATGAAGGTCTAGTTAATCGACGTAGAATTCTTAATCTTCCAACATCTGCTGGTAAGTCTCTTATCCAGGCATTACTTGCTCGATATTATGTAGAAAATTACGAAGGTAAGGTTCTTATCATCGTTCCTACCACAGCGTTAGTTGACCAGATGATTGATGATTTTTGTGATTATCGTTTATTTCCTCGTAATGCTATGCTGGGTATTCGAGGTGGTACTGCTCGTGATTCGAATGCATTAGTTTATGTATCTACATGGCAGACCGCTGTTAAGCAGCCTAAAGAATGGTTTTCTCAATTCGGTATGATGATGAATGATGAATGCCATCTTGCAACAGGAAAGTCAATTTCAACAATCATTGCGGGTCTCACCAATTGCATGTTTAAGTACGGACTGTCTGGTTCTCTTAAAGACGGCAAAGCTAATATCATGCAATATGTTGGTATGTTTGGTGAAATCTTCCGTCCGGTATCAACTTCTAAGTTAATGGAAGATGGACAAGTAACTGAGCTTAAAATTAATACAATCTTCTTAAGATATCCGGATGCAGCTGCAAACGCTTTAAAAGGAAAAACGTATCAAGAAGAAATTAAATTCATCACCAATGTTAAGAAAAGAAATCGTTGGATTGCTAATCTTGCTACTAAACTTGCAGCGCGTGACGAAAATGCCTTTGTGATGTTTAAACATGTAGCTCATGGTAAAGAGCTATTCGAGATGATTAAAGCTACTGGTCATGAGCAAGTTTATTACGTATCAGGCGAAGTTAATACCGAAACACGTAATGCTTTAAAGGCTATGGCAGAAAACGGAAAAGGAATTATTATCGTCGCAAGTTACGGTGTATTTTCTACAGGTATTTCTGTTAAAAACCTGCATCATGTAATTTTAGCCCATCCAGTTAAATCGAAGATTATCGTTCTCCAAACTATTGGTCGTGTTCTTCGTAAGCATAAAGATAAATCTTTGGCTACAGTGTGGGATATCATTGATGACCTGGGTGTAAAGCCGAAGTCAGCCAATGCTAAAAAGAAATACACACATTTAAACTATTGCTTAAAACATGCATTAGAGCGTATTCAACGATATGCTGATGAAAAATTTAACTACGTAATGAAAACGGTAAATCTATGATTAAATTTGAAGATATTTACGAAGCCACAATTCGTGAGGCTACTATCGATAACTTCATGAGTAAAATTAATGCTTGCCAGACCTTAGATGGTCTGGAAGAACTCGAGAAGTATTACGATAAGCGCTCTAAAGAAACTACTCTTTCCGATTCTGATGATATCATTGTGCGTGATGCTTTGGCGGGGCGTAGACAAGCTCTTGAAGCTGATTCTGAAGATGAAGACGACGAAGACTTCTGATATAAAAAAGCCCCAACCGAAAGGAAGGGGCAAAGCCAATTGGCTACATCAACACTAGACTAAATTAAAAGTTGCGTTTCTTGTAATTGCTCTTCTGTGTCTTCAGTGACAGGCAATTCAATCGCATAATTATAGCAAGCTCCGGGATGAACCGGGCCTTTGTCTGTTTGGACAACCAATGCTTCATCGATTGGTCCTTTACAGACGACACATACCGTATTCGACATGATTGTCTCCTTAGTTTACAAGTTTATTTATTACGCGCCAGCTTCAAACTGACGAAGGTCAATAATGTGCTTAATGCTAAAACCCCGTGACTTGATAGCATCCATTGCATCGCTACAGAACTCCAAAAGAATTCCCCAATATTGCAATTTAGTATCTACACCCAATATTTCTTTATCAGCGCTTAAAACAGTTTTCATTTCTGATTTTTCATATACATCCATGCATACTTCACCACCAACCTCTCCACGGCCAGTGTAATAATCCAATCGTGCTTTAAGATTTTGCTTTTTGAGGGCATCTAATCTTAACATCTCTTTTCGACAAGTCGAGTGCTTACGCACCCATTTACCATACAGAACGGGGTTATTAGCCGCTTCATACTGTAGTTTAGTCTGGTCGATAATCAAATCATTATCCAATTCATCCTGTAATTCTTCTAATCTCATTCTATCTCCACTCTACTGTTTCTTGGGAAGGACTAGTCCCATTATACTCTACTGCTAGAGTTAGCATTACTACGCATCTGTATGCGTATACGTTCTAGCGTATCAGGGTCGTCTACTATAGAAAACTGCACTGTAACAATTATAGCATTATCGTCATATAACGGAAGCACATCAACCGATAGACGATTAATCCTAGGCTCATAATTACGCACGGCAGAGACTATATTACGCTTTATCGTATCACCAGTTAATGGAGTCATGTTTTCAAATAATTCGTTTGTGATATCACAACCAAACGCTGGGTCAAATGGCCGAGACCCCTTTCTTGTGGTTATTATTCCAAGAAGGCTATTTTTAACCGATCGTGCTCCTACCGTTTTTGACACATCAGTATCCCAAGCAAGTCGCATTTCTGGGTCAAGGTCAGAATATAATTTATCGATATTGCTCATGACATAATCTTAAAGAATTCTTTAAGCCCCTTAATTACATGAATGTGAGAAATTCCGCATTCACAAGTAATGGGAACTGCCAATTGAACCTGTGGCTTCAATAGCATATTTTTGATGTTAACTACATCTTCGGTTGTAATAGCAGAATATAAATCATCGATTTCTGCATCGTTTAAATCATTAAAGTAAATCTGCTCATTTCCAACCACGATATAATCTATGCATTTTGATATCATCATTGGAATGTCGGAATCGTCAAAAAGATTAGGATACTTGAACTTTATCTTGAATCCCTTTAAGTCATACCAGAGGTCTTCTGGAGGATCGATTTGCGCATGTGTATAATTTAATGGCACAGGAATTTTACGCCCGCAGGTGCAATTCCAGGTCACCTCATGATTAACCTCGCCTATACTATGCGCCCAAAGTATAACTATAAGTAATTCCGATTCCTGTTTGTTTAATTCAGTGGCATTAGTGCATTCTCTGAGCAATGCTTTAATGCATTCATCGATTGTGCCGTTTTTCTTCGCTGCAATTAAATTAGCGTATTCTTCTAGTGTAAAAGCTCGGCACTGGATATTCTTGCCATTTATTCTTGTTTCAAATTTGTATGTGATGTTCATATCCACTCCTCTTATTCAATTATTTATAAATAGTATAAAGAGGATTACCTTATGGCCAATATAGTTAGATGCGAATTACCAGATGGTGTCCAACGTTTTAAGCCATTTACAGTAGAAGATTATAGAGACCTTTTATTGGTTAGAAACGACATGAACACCAAGTCTGAAGAAGAACAAAAACAACTTATAGCAGAATTAATGGATGATTATTTTCATGACCATCCTGCCGAGTATCGTCCTTATATATTTCTTAAGGTATTTCTTTCAAGTATTGGTAAAACCAAAATACCTGTCAGAATGAAGTGCCCAAAATGCGGAAAATATAAGCAGTATCTTTTTAATCTTAACCAACCTCCATTGGTAAATCCAAAAGTAGAGGTTGCTGGATTAACGCTCAAGTTCAAAAAACCCATAGAAATAATTGACGATACAGGTAAAATGATTTTAGATAACATTATATCTGTGAAGGATTCATCTGGGGAATACGCATGGAATGAATTGAGCGATAGCAATAAATTGACCGTTATCGATGCTATAGATGTTGAAACCTTGGAAAAGATTTTATCACAGATGAAGCCCTTTAATTTTGAATTAAAAACATCATGCTGTGATACCACGACAATATTAAAATATGATAACATTGTCGATATTTTTAAGCTATTGCTACATCCTGACGAGATTTTCACATTTTATCAGATTAACCATAGATTGGTTTCTCAGGGTAAATACGATTTGAATTCTATAATGAAAATGCTGCCTATAGAACGTGGCATAACCTTATCGCTTATTGAAAAGGACCTTAAATCATGACAGCACAAAGATTAGGATATCCTAATATAAGCATAAAATTATATTCTGGATATGATGCGTGGCTAGCTAATAGATTCGTTGAATTAGCTGCTACATTTATTACATTAACAATGAGAGATTCATTACGCGGGACTAATGAGGGTCTACTTCAGTTTTATGATTCGAAAAATATGCACACGCGTATGAACGGTGATGAAATAGTTCAAATATCTGTTGCAAACAGTAACACATCAAGAACACAAACTCGAATTTACGGAATTAAACACTTTACAGTCGGTGTTGATGATAAAGGTGATAGCATTATCACCCTTCAGCTTGGAACGCTGCATGACATAATGAATCTCAAGTTCAGTAGAGCGTTTTTTAGTTCTGCATATGAAACTATAAAAGAAATGATAGGCGCGATGTATGTTGACCAACCATTGATTGCTCCTCCTATCAACGGAATTAACGCCTACGTCCCACGAGTTCCATGGACTAGTACTCTCAAAGATTACTTGCGATACGTTAGAAACGTAGGCATTTCTACTGATAACGACCAATTTATTTTTGCCTGGGAAGATATCACTGGGATTAACATGATGGATTATGAATCAATGATATCCCAAGACCCAACTGTATTCATGTTTGGGGCTCCTCAAACAATAGGTCAGTTTGCAGCAGGATTAAAATATCCATTGGCGTGGGATTTTGAATGGCTTGTTAAATCAAACAGATATAATAGAAATCCCATGAAAAACGCAACATTTTATGCACACTCATTTGTGGACAAAGACGTTACCCGAATTATTAATGGAGAAGGCCAAAACAGCGTATTCATTAATAGGTCAGGCGGATATTCTGACATGATTTTTAGAAATGGCTATGAAGAAGCACTACGCATTTCTACGATGGCTCAATATGACGGGTATGCTCAAACTAAATGTTACGGTAATTTTGAACTAACTCCTGGAATGAAAATCAATTTTGTTGATTTAAAGGACCAGTTCAGAACTGACTTTTATATAGATGAAGTTATCCATGAAATATCAAATAACACATCTATAACTAACTTATATATGTTCACAAATGGCTCTGCCCTTGAACCTGTAGATTTGATTAAGGTGAAAAATGAACTTAAACGTGATTCTTCCTATTAAGAAAATAGTAATAAACGAAAAGACGATATCAATTCCAAAACTTGGATTAAAGCACCATAATCTGATGAAAGATGTTAAGGGACCAGACGAAAACATGAATCTTCTTTTAGATTCAATTTGTCCAGGATTAACAGCAGCCGAATCCGATATCGTTGTATTACATTTATTAGCATTTAACAACCGAATAAAAGAAACAGTTGTTAAAGATGATTTTACCTACGATTTGAATAAAGTTTACATTTGCCAACGATTAACTCAACGGTTAGATGGTAAAGAATTCAAATTCAGAGCTCCTCCTCGTTATTCCAAACTAGGTTCAGTAGATTCAATTTTAAGCGAATTTCTTGAATCAGTAGATGGAAAACCAATGGATATAAACTTTATGAAGCTTCCAGCTTTTGTAACAAAGTGGGCTGATGACTTAGTAAACACTATAGCCATTGATGGACCTGAAGGACCAATCAAAGGCATGCTTAACGTAATGGAAATATTTGAATGACTAAGAAATCAGAAATGAATTCAATGCGTAGAAGAGTTATTGCTGACTCGGCTCCACAGAAAAAGGCTGAGTCTCAAGCTGATGCTCAGATTAATACGCTAGAAGATATTGGTCGTCGCTTAGACGACCAACAAGCGTCTACTGATTTGATTTCGGATGTAATAGAAACTAAATCAAACGAAATTATCAAATCAGTAGAAGATGTTTCAGCTGGTGTTGAATTAACTGCTGAAGCTTCAGAACGCACAACAGATGCTGTCTCTAAACTAAATGATACAGCATCGTTAATTAATGATAAGCTCACGAAACTTGCCGACTTGTTATCTAAAAAGCATGATGTTCAGCAAGATGTCCAAAAGACTGGTACTGGAACATCGTTAGAAACAATAACGGAACAAGTACCTGATGCTCCGGTTCAGCAGCCGCTAGAGGAATTACTCGAAAGGCTTATTCCTCCACAGGATGATAGACGTCCTGACGCGGATTTCTTTCCTAACACAGAAGAGCAAGAGGAAAGAAAAGAACCTAACAAAGAAACTGAGGATAAGAATAAAAAGTTTCTTGACCTAAAATTTGGAGAATTAATTAAAAGCGTTAAATCTGGTTTTGGAAAAACTATTTCATTAACAGATAAGATTAGCAGCATGCTATTTAGCTATACTGTTAGCGCTTTGGCTCAAATGGCGAAAACTGCCGCCATGGTTTTGGGCGTGATAATGCTTATAGATTTAATTAAAGTTCATTTTAATTATTGGACTAAACTGTTCGAAAAGAACTTTGTTGAATTTAACAAGCAAGCCAAAGAATGGGGTCCGCTATTAACAGCAATAAGCGAGATGTCGAATGAAATAGTAAAATCATTCGTCAAAGGGGATTGGGGCGGATTAGCTAAAGCCATTGGTTCTGGCTTGGTTGATGTAATTGACAAGCTCGGAGAAACTATTATGCTCGGAATGAGTAAGCTTCTTGCTGGAATGTTACGCGCATTAGGATTTAACGATTCGGCAGATAACATTGAAGGCGCTGCTTTAGACAGATTTCAAACTGTTACTGGAGCAGAACTCGATGAAGAAGATGCTAAAATGAGAGCAAAATATGTTGACCGTCAGGAAAGAGAATATGACGAACAACCTGAATGGAAAAGAAAGCTTTCTGCTAAATTCCAAAAATTCACCGGTCAGATTGATGACGATGAATATAATAAATTGCTGAGCGGAGAGAAAAAGCAGTCAGCGTATGCAGACTTGCCAGAAGACGAACGCCTCAAAATCATCACAGCTCGTAATAATGCTGAGGCAGAACTCAAGCGTACAAAAGCATACGTTGAAAAAACTGATGCATCTGATTCCACTCGATTAGACTCTGCTAAGGATGCAGTACAAAGCACAACCACCAGATATAAAGAATTGGAGAAATTATCTCCAGAGGTTGCAAAAGACTTAAAGGTTGAATTAGACCAATTGCAAAAACTCCTTGATTCTAAAATATCAGAACCTGCTCCAACTGCCGAAGCTATACCTGCAACAGAACAGCCTGAGGTTAAGCAGTCTGCTTCTATTAAAGCCGCTGCGGATAGTCGTGAAGCTGCTCGTACACGTGAATCTAATACACAGTCGCAACCTATTCAGGTTAATACCGCTGTAAATAAGAATAGCACATACGTTTATAGAACGCCTCCACAGACTTCAACAGCTGCTCCTGGAATGCAAGGCGCTATGAAAACCTCTTAAGGAAAAACAATGATTTTTGAAGAACTGGCCGATGGCCTTGAAAACATCAAAAAATCAGGAACTCGAATTTCCCAAGGTAAATCTAAACTGACGAATGCGCCTACCACTAAGGTGGCGCAGTTTCCGGCCGAACGCTCAGCCGGAAACGATTCCGCACAAGATATGAGAGTACATGACTTGTATCGTAACGGATTATTATTCACAGCGTATGATTTTAAAGGAAGAACTACTCCTGATTTGCGTTCATTTAGACGAGATGTAATGTTATCGTCTGTATTCGATTCACCAATGTCAGCACTGGCTAATTCATCAAGTTCTACTACAAGTACTGCGCCGGTAGCTAATATTCTATTACCGCGGTCTAAGTCAGACGTTGATTCGGTTAGCCATAAATTTAATGATGTTGGTGATTCTCTTGTTACTCGCGGCAGCGGTACTGCTACTGGTGTATTAAGCAACGTCGCTTCTACGGCTGTATTTGGGTCGATAGAGTCTTTAACACAAGGATTAATGGCTGATAATGGTGAACAGATTTATAACACTGCCCGTAGTATGTATGCCGGACCTGACAATAGAACGAAAGTGTTTACTTGGGATTTAACTCCTAGGTCTGCAGATGACCTCATACAAATTATTCGCATCTATGAAATTTTTAATTATTATTCTTACGGTGTGACGGGAAATTCATCATACGCAAAAGAAGTTAAAGCTGCTATTGATGAATGGTATAAAGGAACTCTTAAATCCGCAGCTCCAGATGGGGCTAAAGTAGAAAACACAGTGTTTGAGCAAATAACATCGTTTTTAAGCAATGTTATTGTAGTTTCTAACCCAACGATTTGGACTGTTCGTAATTTTGGATATTCTACATCAATGGATGGTAGAGAGGATATATTTGGTCCATGCCAAATTCAGAGTATCCGTTTTGATAAAACGCCGAACGGACATTTCAATGGTTTAGCAATTGCTCCTAACCTTCCAAGCACGTTTACGCTTGAAATTACTATGCGTGAAATACTTACTCTTAATAGAGGGAACGTTTATATCGGAGGTATTGAATAATGTTTACTCTCGAAGAATTTAAGAGTCAAGCTGCTGACATCGATTTCCAGAGAACTAATATGTTCTCTGTTGTATTCGCTACTGTACCCTCTAGTAAAACCCAGGCTCTTCTAAACGACTTTGGCGGAGAGCTGTATAATAATATGGGTTTAGATGGAAATTGGCTTGGATTGACACCAGGTGAATTCAATCAGGGTATAACAACCATAGTGACACAAGGAACTCGACAGGTTGTTCGCAAATCAGGTGTGAATACATTTATGATTGGCGCAATGACACAGCGTGTTGTACAGTCGTTGTTAGGTGAATTCACAGTAGGTACTTATCTGCTTGATTTCTTTAACATGGCATTTCCGACAGCAGGCTTGATGGTGTATTCTGCTAAAATACCAGAGAATAGACTGTCATATGAAATGGATAAGTTCCATAACGCTCCTAATATAAAAATCACTGGAAGAGATATGGAGCCGCTGGTTCTTTCATTTAGGATGGACCCAGAAGCAAGCAACTATAGAGCAATGCAAGATTGGGTAAATGCAGTTGAAGACCCGGTGACTGGTCTGCGAGGATTGCCACAAGACGTAGAATGTGATATCCAAGTTAACCTTCATGCTAGAAATGGATTACCGCATACTGTATGCTTGTTCTCAGGGGCTATGCCTGTAGCATGTGGAGCTCCTGAATTTACATATGATGGAGAAAACACGATAGCAGTGTTTGATGTCACGTTTGCTTACCGTAGCATGCAAACAGGTTCAGTTGGAAAACAAGCCGCAATGGATTGGTTAGAAGATAAAACTATTCAGAAAATTGAGACGATTAATCCAAATCAGGGCTTGAGTACGTCTGCTTCAAGATTGTCTCGTTTAGGCGGGGCAGGTGGTGGAATTTCTAATATCACTACTTCAACAAGCAGAATAATTTAGGGGCCTTATGGCCCCTTTGTTTTATGCAATGCAGCCAATAAACCCTGGCTCAGTACGAAGAAGTTTCATTTCTTCAGTAGTCCAAACTACCTTAACAGGAATAATACCTTCTGCTTTACCGTTAAGAACCGCTTCAACAAACGATGGTTCAGTTGGCTTACGGAAGATATCTTGAATAAGAACCGTCGGAGTACCTTCGTTAAACCCTTCAAGCATGATAAGCACTTCTTCGTTAAACTTCTCTGCATCTTTAACATCAGCAGACCATTCAATACCGTTAAAGCGGAATACGTGTTTCATATCAATTTCCTCATTGGTTTGTGTAAGTCTATAGTATCACATCCTTGTGGTAAAGTAAACAACTTTATGCAAGTTTTTCTGGGATACCATCCAGGTTGATAGCACCAGCCAGTAGCTCCATGGTGCGTGTGTAGCTAACCTTATCTGTAGAACGGTCCGGCGAAAAGTAAATCTCATTTAAAAAGCCTTTGAACTTGCTTTCTTCGAGATGTTCCACTTTGCCTTGTTCCATCAAGATATCACCATCATAGAGATGAACCGATTCATCGATTTGCTCTGGCGGAACTACCGTCATTTCTACCATGAATGTCTTGTTATTCGCTACACCAACTCCATTTCTAAAAGGAGTTCCCCATACCTTGTTAACTTTCATTGCCAACCCGCGAGGAAGAATAACTTCAGCCTCATCGCTAAAGCTTGACAAGACACCTGGGATAACTACCTTAACTTTATCGGCCCCATGAATAACGAATCCAAACTTAAACTCATCACCATAGGCAACTTCCTCGCCTCTATCAACTCTTTCCAAGTTGTCTGTTCCAATAACAGAAGATACTGCATCGATAGTTGTTTCTTTGTTTTCTAAATCAGAACTAGGTGCGTCTGGCATTAATGAATCACCAGCATTTGAATAAGCACCAAAGATAATTGGACTTAACGAAGTAGAAACATAGTTCTGGAAATAAAACATTTTGGACTCAATGTTATCTTTAAAGTCTTCATATTTTCCTCGCTGACCACGATACAAAAGAGTGCCTGGTTCAAGACGCAAACCTTTTTCAAAGGCAGAATCGAGCGGACGAATTTTCTTGTCAATAATCGGATCGCCTAAGCTTTCCATACCAATAAGATAGTTATTAACAAATGAATAACCAGAACCGCAGTAATGGTGTATTGCATCTTTTTCTTCTTCGCTTAAACGAGATTGCATTTCACGGTTATATTCAATTGCTTTGGATATAGAATCGCCAACAATTGACACATAAGCGGATATCATATAATTGACAAGATTTTGGTATTGACGTAAAGCTCCGAAATCGTCAGCTGGAGGCATATCAAATCCACGAGTAGCTACTTCAACGATTTTACGCATTGTTTCCATAGATGCAGGATTTTTAGCTTGAGCAATAACGTCAGCAACGTCTGAAATTCGCTGTTCAGCGATTTTCATTTTGTCTGACCCCGAAGGAATGAAAACCTTCCAGTCGTCATGCATTCTAGACATTTGGCCTACAAATAATCTCTCAACTGCATCGCCAAAATTACTTCCATATCCGCCACGAACTCGATAGTGCTTGATATCATCAACATAAAAAGGAATTGATTTTTCTAATCCGGCTTTGATATCTTTTTGAAGGTCTACCGTATCGCCTTCTGCGTTTAGTACTGGAGTGTTAGTAGTTAATTCGTACCAACGTTCGCGTTTATTTTCTGGCCAATCTTCATCAACATATGAAACAAATTTGCCGTACTGTGCTCTGATTAAATCTTTTCGAGACACTTTCATTTTACTCATTACGGCGAGTTCAGATTTCTTGTCTTCTTTTTCGCCAATGGAATTAGCCAATGCTTCGGCTTTGGTAACGCTTTCGCCGGTTTCTTTAGACACATAAACTTCGCCTACTTTGGATTCAACCTTTGTGTATAACTCATCTGAAATTTCAGGAATTCCTTCAATCTCTTCAAGCTTCTTACCCTTGCGAACCATAATGGAATAAGCATACTTACCTTTATAGTAAGCCATGTCTTTCATTAGATTGAACCGACCACCGGTGCGAGTAGTAATCAACCGAGCAAGAATGCGTTGAATAGCTTTATCTTGTCCTTGCATTTTCTTTGGATTAAAGCGGAACATTACTGCATCGGCTTTAATTTGTTTAACTACTTTGTTAACCGTTTCAAAGATAGTATTGATAGCACCAATCGGGTCTTGACCTAAACCACCTTTAAGCGCACCGATGTTACCTTTTTCGGATACAGAGAACACGTAGACCTGGATGAATTTATCACCCATCTTGATATTCTTAACTGCATCACCTTGACCTGACCCGTGTACTAAGCGAATCATTAAATTGTTATTGCCTGGTACCTTAATCAGAAATACCTGAGGCACCTTTAGTTTTGGTTTAACGTTCTCGACAGGATAGATTTTACTATTCTCTTCATCGAAAACTTCATTTAAAAGTTCCATGACATATCCTCGTTAGTTTATTCTATTTATACGAAAAAAGGCCCGAAGGCCTTAATTAATTATTGTTACTGTGCGCCAAACCTGTAATCCATTTACTGATTCATACGCTTCGATGTTTTCTTTGAAATTTCTTAATGTATTAATGTTATTAAACTCAAGAACTTCGGTGTGAACAGAAATACCTCCACGCCCATCATCAGTTTTAGCAATTACTTCGTATAATACTTTCATTTTATTCCTGTTGCCTCAGTAAAGTTAACACCAAACGCGGCTTCGAATGTATTAGCCACTTCTTTATCATATCTACGCTGTTTAATGATAGGTAAGAATAATCCTACTGTACCATCATCACGACCTTCAGCAGTTACCCAACCATTGCATTCAAGTTCCCAGATAGTTCCTGGAAGAGAATCTCTGTTTTTCCATAGATGAGTACGATCAAGTTCATGTAATTCTTCAGGTTTATCTTTAAGACCAGAGCCTGCATTAACTCGAATACGACCACATTCTGATACGAACATTAACCCACCCATTTTACCGGGTTGTTTCCTATGCTCATATGAACCAACACACTTCAAATCGACAGTGATAACCTCTTTAAATTTAACGAGGTTCTTAGAACGCTTATCTTCCCAATAAGCACCGATATTCTTAAGGATAATACCTTCGAGACCTTGGTCTACGTATGTCTTATAGATAGCCCGAGCTTCATGGATGTTATGTACGACATGGTTTTCAATTAGAATAACCTTGTCATAGCCTTTGCTCATCATTTCCAGTGCACGGAAGCGTACATCATAAGCAAATCCAGGAACTTTACCTTCGGAATATACTACATCAAGCGGAACATAATCCCAAACTTGGAATCTCATACCTTCTGCTTCTTCGGCAGAGATTGTTCCTTTAATGGCCTTATTAGCCAAACCATTTGATTCTGTACGAGCCGTCTGTTGGAATTCCTTAGCTTTACTTAGCTCAGGAAGCTCAGGCTCTTTAAACATATCAAACAGGTCGTTTTCTTCTTCTTTCACTTCGACATGATATACCAGCTCGCCGTCAATCATCACACCGTTAGGATGGCGTTCGCGGGCTTCTTTGGTCATCTCGATAAGTTGACGCTTAAGTTTATCTAGACCCAGGTATTCATTACCGGAACGAGTAAGAAGAGTTACATCATCTAAATCATCTCCGCGGATTTCAGCGAAGCATCGAGCTCCATCGGCTTTAAGCTGAGCAAACGCAGGGAACTTAATATACGATAGCGCTTTCTCAGAATAAGCTGATGCTAACATCTGTGGCATCTCAGGAATTAACTTCTTCCATACCTTATTAGCAATAGAACCTGAAGCGCCGCAACGCATATCTTTAAGAAGAACTCGTACCAGTACACTAGCATCACCCTCATTCATCTTAGAGAGCAAATCTACTAGCCCCTGGATTGCCATATTACCAGTAAGTACTCGTGCTGCCAGAATGTCTTGGAGGTAATCTAGACCATCAGAAAACGTCTTTGAAGGAACATTTGGATATTTAACGGGAGTATATTCTGGAACTTTCTTAATAAAGAATTTAAATCGCCCGGAATACGCCAGCAGATAAGCTCGTTTTAAATCAACGTTATCTTTATTGTCAATAAGAATTTGGGTTTTAGCTTTAGAACCCTTAGCATCTTCAATTGCTTTGATGATATCAAAAATCATTATTCACCTAATTCTTCTGAAAGTTCGCTTACGCTACGATGATAAGTTAATCCATCGATATAAACAAACCCGTTATTGATGCATTCATTCCAAATCGGGCACGCCTTTGCTTCACGCCAAATTGGATTCCAACGATAAAACTGATTAACATGGCCATAATCACATGATAACCAACGTTTACCTACCTTAGTATGAACTACAAACATATTTCCTCCTAGGGTATGGCTATTATACCATACCCAGTGTGTTAGCAATTAATTTGATGGTTATCACATGTAATACGACCGTTATTCCACCAGTCGTTTCCAGGAGGAACATGTGAACCAGGTCTAAACGGAATGATAGGTTGTTTCCACCAATCTCCTGGAACTTGTTGTGGAGGCCAATTAAAAGGATGTTGCTCTTTACGAATTTGGTCTTTGATAGCTTCTTCCCACAATCCAGAAAGAGACTTCTGCGGTTTCTTAACGGATTTCAGAGATTCCAGGCAAGTTACAATTTGATGCCAATCTTCAACCATAATTCCAGGAGCAGTCACTGAACCCTCTCGCTCACCACGAGGCATATAGAACACACGGGTTTCAGTGTCTTCAAATACTTTGCTGGCCGCAGCAATATGTTTAGGCAAATCATCTACATAACAGACAATGCGATCGCCGTATTTTACTTTAGCCTTTTCCAGTAAAGCATCTTTAGATTCATCATAATCGCAGACCATGATTTCTGTAAATGCATCAGGGAACAAAGCATTCAGATTGAAACGACGATTAAGGTTAGCATCTACTGAGTTGCCAAGAGCCGTGATAGCGACAAAATCGTATTTTTCTTTGAGCTTATTAACTGTAGCTAAAGCATCAGCATACGGAGCAAGATAACGAATAAAATCGCTGTTGTTGTACTTCAGAAGCAGCTTAACAGCTAGTTCTTCTTCACAATCAAACAGCTCAGCGGGTTTAATGAATTTTTCAGTAGTCATCATATCAAGGATATGCTCTACCGGAAGATTATATTTTTGGGCAAAATAAGGCAGACCACTTTGCCACTTAACGATGATTCCATCAACATCGGTTGCGATTACTGGCTTTGACATTCGGGGAAATTCCTCAATGCTTGTTTAAATTTGGCAACGCTATTTGCGGCACCGGTGAAATTGAACCAGATTAACCCTGGAGCGTCCGAGGGTTCTATATCAATTAATTCTATATTATAATACTCAGCAGTCTTTAGCATTTCCCTGGTGATACGTCGGGCAACCATATGACCGAAGTGAGGATTAATAGACATCGTCGTTAGCAGCCCTTAATTGAGTAATTGGATAAAGCTCGGATTCTGCATGGATTGAACGATTGCCATCAACCCAATTAACTTCATACCACGGTTCAACTGAGTAGGCTTTAATGGCTGGAGCCGTATCACATACAACTCCAGGAATTCCATTTGCTAATCTTACTGTACTGAAGATATGATATTTCATGCATCAAGCCTCACTACCCATTCAGGCAATTCAAAGAAATCCGGAGCATCAATTTCATACTCAACGGTGTGTTGTTTAACGTCAGCTGACATGATATCAACCATTGGGTGGTTTTTCAAGCCGCAAGAAAAAATACCAGCTTTAGATTTAGGCACGGACACAATCATGTTAATTTCCTCAAAATTTAGTTATGAATTTTTCTTTCGGCATTTTGGCATTTGAGCCATCACCGTCAGAATACCCAATTGGCATAGTTGCATTAATGAATTCAATTTTAGCATTTATAACATTAATGCTCAGAGAATCTACGCCATCAACCATACGAAATTCAGGAGGGCAATACTTATCAATGTATGCTTTCACACCATTTTTATTAGCAGGTGTACCATCGCGGGTATCGCTGATAATGGTTTCAACTTTTTTCTTTCGTGAATCATAGAAAGATGATACAATCATTTCAATTTCCTCTTAAAACGGACGAATATTAACGTGAACCACAGGGACAGCAAAAGGTTGCATGATTACAACTTTTGTGTCTTTAGTTGCATTCAGGCGTTGTACTTTTGCAAGATTAACAGCTTCTTCCTTTGTCAATCCACCCTTGTAGGTATCATTTCCTTTATTTGAGGTCCAAACGCCCCAATCATTGCTTCCATCGTCGGTCTTCGGTTCAAGTTCTTTGTAGATGGTTTCTTCAAAATAATGCTGAAATTCTTGATTAGTAATAATACACCACATGTGAGAAAAGCGAACTTCATCTACACTAACGCGTTTGCATTCTCCATCTGGCTTAATGATTTCAAATTCAACTAATCCGGTATTTTCCGCATATTTAAAGGTTCTGGTAATTTTAATCGGATTATTACCGATTTGCTCAAAAACACCCTTGATAAGAGCGCCTGGAGACAAGCTTGGAGTCTTTTTAAGCTTATAGAATTTACCTTTTTCCATTATCATTTCCTCAAAGTGGGGACCGAAGCCCCGAGTTAGTTAAAACTTGATTTCGTTTGAAACGATATCCCAGATTGCTTCACGTTGTTCTTCGGTTGTTTTACGACCGAGGATGTGGCGCAGATAAATTTTAACAAGCAGCTGACGATTTGTGTTCCAAGACGGATGTGAAGATAAATCACGTTTACGAACTTCATCATGAAATCCAACTTTGATTTCAGAACCGTTGAACTGAATATCCAGAGTAGGACCATTTTCAAAGCTAAAGAATACGTAGTTATATTCCCAGTACATATCGATTTGAGCTACTGTGCCGTTGTTGTGTTCCCACAGCAAAGTAGTAGAAACGTCCCAAGCATTGTTCTGTACGTATTTGCGGTTGAAGTTAGTGAAGTTCATTTTTATTCTCCGTAGTTTGTTTATCTGTTTGGGTGGTACAGGTCTATAGTAACCCAGACCACCCAAGAAGTAAACAACTTTTATTCAAAAACTTCAGACATTTTTCACCTCTACAGTTTTTACAGTTTTTACTTCTGCAAATCCGATGCTTTTAAACAGTTCATACTTGGTAGTTTCTGGAACGATATCGGTTAGCTCAAGGATGATTTCTTTTGCTTCTTCCAGAGTAAAGATGCTTCTTCCGTCCTTAACGACCGGTGCTGGTTTAATAGCAGCTGATACTTCAAAAACCACGTAGCGGTCAGTAGTACTTTGATTTTCAAACGCTCCTATTTGCACAACCCGTCCTTCTTCTAACTCGTGAGAAGAAAATAAGCATGACAGAGACCGGTCATATTCATCTCCTATGGTTTTTGCCGAAATGATTTTACCAGTTTCGGTTTTAATCTTAACAACCCGGCCCAGCGAATCAAGTTCTAATGGCGTCCAGCCTTGAACTCCAACAACGGTGGCAATGAGATAGTTAATTGTGTTCTTAGCGTCTTTCCATCTACGGTAAGTTTCTGGGGAAATGCAATATACTCGGTTTTTGCTGTAATTCATTTTGATATCCTCAAAGATGGGGCCGAAGCCCCAGTCAAGATTACTGTTTAGTCCAATTATCCATGTTTAATTTACCAACCTTTTTCATTTGTTCAATTAAAGCATCGGCACGATTACGACCATTTTCATACCAGGTTACATCTTCTGAGTAACCGTCTTCTTCATCTGTGTAAGTTTCAGAACGAATACGACCAACAACTGGAGTGTCCAGAACATATACAGAACCTGTGAACCAGTTTGTTAAAGTGATATGCCAGCAAAAATCATCTGATGGACCGTCCGGTGTCATGCATGGAACGATATCACCTTGAACTTTAGACAAAATCCACATTTTCTCATGGACAGTCTGAGCTTTGTAACCGTCATGGTCTTTAGTCTTGATAGTTGCGTTCAGGTTGATGGTATTCATTTTATTCTCCGTTGTCCGTTTGGGTGGTACAGGTCTATAGTAACCTTGTTGAACCTAGAAGTAAACAACTTTTTTATTCTATGGAAAATAAAAAAGGGACTCCCGAAGGAGTCCCTGAACTTATGCTTTCGGCTTACCAAAACGAGAAGCATCATCGCGAAGAACCGCACGAGCTCGACGCATGATTTTCTCAACCGTCTGATTGATACGCTTGTTCGACCCACGCTTGTAGCCAGCGCGTTTAGAGGTACCAACAACTTCTTTTACTGCAGTTTTTGCTTTAGCTTGTTTAGCCATTTTGTCATCTTCCATTTTGGAGAAATACATGGGAGCACGTTCTTCCGAGGTTCAACTTCTTTCGACAGTTCTTTCGGTTGTAGCTCCCGCAAGCCCTCAAGGGGGTACGTTTAAACTCTTATCTGTTGCACACCGTTAGCTTAAAGGTTCCGGGTCCGATTTATCGGGGATAAGATATACACCGATGGATGTATAGGCCTTGAGGCGTACTCCCGATTGGCCATCGCCTCGGGGTAGCATGCACTTGCCGTTTATTTTCTAGCTGCACTTTGGTAGCAAATCACCGTTGGTTTCGGGTGTTTTACGTGGGGATAACCAACAACGTCCACATCATACGTTACCCATGCGTACACATGGTGGGCGTACAAATTACTTCAGCGTTACCACAAAGTGGCGAACAGCTTTGCGAGCAGCAGAACCAAGATGCTTAGCATACTTCAGTTCGTCCATCGCTTCTAAAGTATCACGAAATTCAGCTTGTGCTGGGTTCAGGTGTTTAAACCCTTTCAGAACTTCCAGTGCTTCTGCATAGATATCGATTGAAGCACCGTAGTTTTCGTGACCGGAATTCCATGCATTACGTTGGAGTTCCAGAGCTTTAGTAAGTTGTTTGTTCATTGAATCGTTCCTCAAATGAGGTTAAAATTTGGTGGACGGTAACCGAGGTTTAGCTCGGGCATCCACCGCGTAGAATTGCTCGGGTAACTAATTGTCCGACGCCCAATTCATATTATTATTTATATACGCATGCAAGGGACTTATAATGACAAGTCACAAACTTCTGCCGAATTTCTTTGGGTTTCTTCACACCTGCTGCTACTAACGGATGAGGTACGTTTCTGATATTACCAACAGGCAGTGGAGTCAAATCACCGACTTCAACAAATCCTTTCGGTACATCATCACCGATAGAATAGATTTCACACATATCCGGTAGTTGTCCTTGTTCTTCTTTTCCAAGAATAATACCGGAAGGAGAAACAATTTCATCACCTTGCTGTGCAGGTTCAGATACGAGAATTACATACTCGCCTAGAGCTTTAATTGGAAGTTCCATGTGTTACCTTTATTGTTTGACCATGTAGTTATATTAACATGGTCAGTTTAAAGCAAATTACTTACCGATCATCTGCAGCAGATGCTCAACTTTCATACCATTTACCGAGATAAGTTTATCAAAGGTAAATGAGCGCCAACCTTCTTTCTCGGTATCATATACTGGAAGTGAAGTAGTGCTTTCTGCTCGAGCAGATTTAGTAGTACTTTCTACCAAATCAGATGGAATAATATCTTTATCACGAGTACAGCGCAGAGTACGAATAGTGCCATCAGCTTTTTCAAACACAATCTGGGATTCGCCCATGCTCAGCACAGCCTTCAGAGTTTCACGAATATGGATGTTTTGTTCAGTAGTCAGTTTCATTTTGATGTCTCTTTAATAGTTTTGATAATTACAGATTTGCGCTTGGATAATTCTTTTAATAATCGAACTGCTTGATCTTCAAATTTAAATGTTGCTAATGGTTTCCATTTAAACCAATACCGGCGTTCTACTGAGTATGATATAACAACATCACCACTTAGGTTAAGTTTATTAATTTCAACAATTCTAAGTTTCATTATTCAATTCCACAGAATTCTTTAATGTTATACCAATTCAACTTATCCAAATTACGTTTTGGAACATTGAACACCTCGATTCCAGCAGAACGAAGAATATCGTCCCAACCGGGTTCGTTCTTGTCGTATGTTTCGCAGTATACTAATTTTTTAATACCAGACTGAGCGATGGCTTTTGCACAATCTGGACATGGAGACAGTGTGACATACATTGTTGCTCCATCAATACTACTGCCGTTCCGGGCAGCAAAAAGAATAGCATTAAGCTCAGCATGGATTTCATTGACTTTAGACCATGCAGAGTGGGCTGCTCGATGTTCTTTGAGCAATCCGACTTTTTTGACTTGGAATCCGTCTTGACGCAATCCTGTAGATTTGTAAGGAATTTCACCAATCCAACCTTGTTCTGCTGCATGGTCACAACAGTTCACACCACCAGAAGGTGAACCGTTATAGCCAGTAGAAATAATTCGTCCGTTCTTTTCAATTACTGCGCCGACTTTCCACGAGCAGCATTTTGACTCTTGAGATACGAGATACGCAATTTGTAGTACCGTCGACGCTTTCATTTAAATCACCAGATAAGTTGTGTTATTTGTTTTAACCAATTTTAACTCGTCAGTAGGAGAAGCAAAACTCTCTACTCGAGAAGTACGAATGCCTGTACCATCTGGAAACGGATGATTCCCTCGTTCAAGAACATCGGAAAAGACATAACCATAAAGAGGTTGGCCTTCCTTAACATTAACGTTACTGTACAAAATAGCATCATATTCTTCGCGTGGAATTGACCAAACACCTTGGTCAGAACCAATAACAGCACTGATCAGCCGAATGCCATTTGGGCTGATTTCTGCTTTAATGCCACGAGCATGTTCAATTAAAAGAGCTTCTACCGCTTCACGTAAAGTCATTAGATATGTCCTAAAATGTTAGTCATTTCAACTTGGCCTGTTCCGGTTAAAGCCAATTGAGTGTGTTGATTGCTCTTTCCATTATTAACTGTAATGATATAAGCATCAACATAGTTAAAGGATGACTCTCGTCGGAGAGTCACTTTACTTCCAGGAACCCGGTTTGCTACTTCCTGTGCGAAGATTTTAACCTTCGAAATAAATTCATCATGCGAAAATTTAGCGTCAGACAACATAAGTCTCAACCTGTTGGGTTTCAAAATTAGCAATAATTCCAACGATAAACCAGTCGTGTTCACCTTCGCCACAAGAAATTTTAATTTCAGACGAACCGCCTGACCGGTCAATAGAAAATTTAATAACTTCGCCGTTTGGAATAAGTGCATTCATGGCAGATAAAAACTCTGCATGCATTTTGGCTACTTCAGATGGAGTAAACTCATCTGTTAAATGATTAGCAACAACTTGCGTAAATGATACTTTTACTACTTCGGAATACTTTGGAAACATTATACTTTCCTCTAAAAATCACCGTGGGCTACTTGCCAGCATTCAACACCGATACGACGCCACATTTCAACTACCTGCGCCCTGTCATCTACTGCAAGTTTTACATTATAACGATCAGCAATTCGGTCCCAGAAGATTTCTTCTTTTACCACATCGTCTTTGCGTGAATCGCCTTGCTTACGTTGGAAGTGTTCGCCTGTTTCGCCAACATGGTCCAACAACCATTTCTTCGTAATGCGTTGATAAACAGTAGGGTCTTCTTTAGTACCAGACTCTCTGCCGGAAACAGTAAGAATTTTATATCCTTTGTTACGAAGCATTTTAAGAAATTCAATTACCATTTCCTTTGGATGGTCTTTACCACATTTGGCCAAGTCATAAGGAGAACGATGATTGTTATCTGCTAACGTGCCGTCAAGATCAAAGATAACTGCTTTTGGCAATGATTCGTCTGGAATATACAAATCATATGGGTGCATCTTAGAGTAGAAGCTACGGAGCACTTCAATAGGAACTGCATTCGCGCCACGATAGAGGTTACGCTTAACTAGTTCAGTCCAAGGAACGTCAAAGCGTTTAATTTCCCACTTGACACCATCAATTTCATATGCCAACTCTTGCCACTTCTTGATAGTCGTTGGATTAAGGTTAGTATCAGCAATGATGACACCTTTAGTGGTTTCCATCTCGAGTAGAGTCTTCGCCATAGAAAACTGACATACAGATACAGACTTCTCACGAAGCTTAGAATATTTGTAATCATTACGTTTATCAAGGCCAAAGATGCCTTCACGCAAATCATCACGAGACAAAACATACCAACCGGGATTAGCTGCTACGTATTCGTTGGCCCAGGTTGTTTTACCAGAGCCTGGAGCCCTTGTGTCAAAACCAATTTTTTCATTATACATCCTTAAGAGTGTCAATAAAATCATGAAGAGCCTTAGACTTTTCACCCCAATTTGCACGATATTTTTCTTTAATTGCTCGCAATGGCTTATTCATTGACAGTATATCATTTTTGTCATAATTTTCAGCTGCGCGTCCAAACACGATGCACGCCAATTCATTTTCAGCAATTAATCCTTTAAGTGTTTCATACTGTTCTTGATTCACTACATCACCATTTTAGAAAGATTACGATGCGCCAATGAGCGACGCTTGCCATATTTCTTCAAAAAACCATTAACGTCATCTTGGTCTACGCCGCCACTTTCTACAAATTGGAGTGCCTTACCAAATTCAATTGAGGCATCTTCCAATTCAGAAATTGCTTCCTTCAATGATTCTTTACGCTGAACAAACTTCAGGAAATCAGGATACATGAATTCTACCATGAATAGTTTAAACCACACATCAAAAGAAATTCGTGTTTGGTCATTAAGCTCAAACAATCTTTCTTTTAAAGCGCCAGGTACACTAACACGGACTGTATAAACATATCCATTAGAAATATTTTCTGGTATAACAGTAGCTTTCTTATCAAGAGGAGTTAACTGACACGACCCAACAGCTAGCATATTTCTGAGCTGTGTATTTTTAATCGATAAAAGATGCGATGCGTCTTTTACAAAGTAAGAATAAAAATGTGACGGTTCCATAATATTTTCCTCTTGTTTAGTTTTACCTGATGCAACGTGGTTCTTTAAGTTCAGAACGATAATAACATATCATTCCATTAGCATCTTTAGTATATCGTAAAATGTCATTCATCCAGATACGATATTCTTGCGACTCTTCAAACGGCATACCAACCCAGGCTTTACCGTCAATTACTTTTACTTCCCAGTGTCCTTCCCATTTTTGAATTGGGTCTGGCCACTCAGGATGTAAAACCGGGACATCCGGTGCACTAGAAGAGCATCCAGCAAGTAAGCTGATAATACCCATGGCTAATAGACTTCGTTTCATCTGGTAGCCTCCTGGATATCTTCTGCAAACTTATTGAAGCTTGCATTAATCTGTTTTTCAACTAACCCAGGTTTAGCTGCAACTACGTTTCCACGCTTAGCATCTTTATTCATTTTAGCGTTGGAAGTATCACGAGCTGCTCGGTTTTCCTGATAGCCTTTATATGTTGTCTGCAGATTTTTTATAGAAACACCGATATTTTCTATTTCTTTTGCTTGTCGATCAGATTCATCTTGGACGACTTTGAGGTCAGCTTTAAGATTTTCTACCCGCCAGGAAAGATATTTCAATCCTCCTGCGGATAATGCTAACACCCCAATCAATAACCAAGTTGTGTTTATTTTGAGCATAGTTTAAGGATAACCTCTACGATATCATCACGGGATAATCCCGAAATGAGGATGTGACGATCAGAACTTTCTGAAGGAGAACACTTGAAGCAAGCTTCTACATATTCTGCCATCTCAGAATAATTCAGCTCGCGATGCATAATGCCAAGACGATGCTTGCCATAAATCGGGTCAACAATTACATAGCATTTGCATCCGTTGGCATGAACGTTTGGCTGGGTGATGTTCTTGAACACCTCTGCACCATACTTCGCGAGATGATTATCTAGGAAATCAATCATTTCATCTACGGCTTCAGGAAGGGCTTCGGCACGCTGCTCGTTCACACGATTAGTGTACTCTTTTTGCTTCTTACGAGCAGCTTCCTTGCGCGCCATGTGCGTCCGTAGGTCAGTGACGAACCCCACCTTCTTGGTGCCATTCCACACAAAAATCCCATCAGAATGAGTACCATATTTGTTAACAACAATATCTAAAGTAATTGCTTGCATATCCATTTCAATATCCTCATCAGTTGGTGTAAGTCTATGGTATCACACCCTGATGAGGATGTAAACAACTATTCTTCAGAAATTTCAATTTCTTTTTCGTACTCTTTTGGAACATATCCTGCCCAGTACTTCAAGAACACCCTTTCGAGGTCTTTAAGCAGTTTATCTACATCTACAGTTCCTTCGTACATGTTCATGATAACACCAAAAAGATGGCGCTGATTAACCGTTGCTTTCTGCGCAGCAATAGCATAATCTTTACGAGCACGACCTCTGTATTCATCGTAGAACGACTGACATAGCTCAAGTGACTTTCCGAGGTAATCTAGATAAGCTTGCTCAAACGCAGAAATTTTCTTAATTGCGTATTCATCTCCAGCAAAAAGAGAACGCAAATCATCGGAATTTGCAGATACGACAGACGCAAACAGTCTTTCATTTGACGTTATTGAGTCTTTAGTGTGATGAAGAGCAGAATACCATTCGGTCTTAACCTTAAATCTCTGTCCAGTGTTTAGAACTGCAATGTACCCTTCTACGCCTTCAAGTTCACGAACACCTTCAACCCAAGTAGTGGGGTCAGAAATTCCGTAAGCATTGATTAAATAAGGACGAATCTTAGCATTAGCGTACAAATCATCATATTTAATATACTCGCCAGTTGCGTTATTACGGACGTTTAACACAAACAGCTGTGGCTCCTGATATGCTAAAACAACACGATTATTAGGTGAAACAAATTCCATGTTTACCGTATAACCATCTAGCGCTAGCTCAAGAATAACCTGATGAAGCGAAGAATATTCTTCACTGTTAAGCAAAGCTGAAGCTTGTCTTGCCTGGTCACTGTAGAGAGATGTTTTTGACTTAAGGTATAGATACCCATCATCGACATAAGATGATACTAGAGAGCCATCAGCCTTATCCATAATGTATTCTACATCGCTAATATCAATTCCCATCGTTAATGGGTTTTCATTCAAATTAAAGAACTTTTCCATCGGACGAGAAGCAATTCGAATTGGGGTATCGCCATCCATCTCAAACATGATACCCCGGCACTCAAGAGCATCTGGTTTTAACCACTCACTGTAGCTTGCATAGTGATATGAAAACACTCTGAACTTACCATCCATAGGACCGGTAAAATCTTTATAAAAGAATTTTGCAACTTCTGAGCTTTCACACAGATTCATTAAATTTTTATATAGCTCTAACATTTCTTTACCTTATGTTGTGTGTTCCATGGAGGATTGAACTTTTTAATAAACATCGGTTCTTCCAAGTCCATAGTGGATATTGACATCTCGCCAAGTTCATTATTAATCAAAAGATTAAAACACTGACGAGCATAGAACTCTACTTTTTTACCAGCCATTAGTGCTTCAAAAATCTTGGCAGATTTAGCCGAATCAGAGGTTTGGTCTTTCCGATTAATAGCAGTTCTATAATAATTTATACGTTTACGAAGATTTTTAGTCTTACCAATGTAAACTAGTTCATCATCAACTGCGATGGCATAAACTACGTTCAACTTGTTTGCTACCAAAACAGGTTTAATACTGAAATCTGGTTCTAACTCAAGTTGAACATATTTTATAAAAGAAAACTCGTTAGCAATATCATTCATAATAAAGAGGGGCCGAAGCCCCTTTCCTTATAAGTACTTTTTAAATCCAATTAGAACATCATCAGTGACATCATTGTCAATCTGAGCTACCAGATAAGAACTTATCTCAACTTCCTGAGGAGCAGATTGGACTGCATCAGAGTTAAGATATTCGCGAATCCAAGGAATAGGATGTCGAGTTGGTGCATCAGTAATCGGACAAGGAAGACCACAACTACGCATGCGAGATACAGTCAGATAGTCAATGAAGTCATGAAGAATTTTAACATTCAGACCTGGAAGACCACCGTTGCGGAAAAGATGAATAGCCCAATCTTTTTCTTGGCGGTTAACTTCCATGAAGATTTTAATTGCTTCTTGTTCACACTCTTTAGCAATCTCAACCCATTCTTCGCCATCAGTGCCAGTTTGAAGTTGACGCAGAATGTACTGTGTGCCCTTCAGATGAAGCTGTTCATCACGAGCAATGAACTTCATGATTTTAGCATTACCTTCCATGATTTCCATATTTTTATGGAAGTTGAAGGTACATGCAAAACTAACATAGAAACGAATAGCTTCTAGCGCGTTAATAACATGTAAGCAAAGATAAAGAGATTTCATTAAATCACGTTTAGCTTCTTTAATTTCGATATTATCTTGATTAAAGCAGCGATTTTTGGCATTTTCCCATGCGCGAGTCTTCGCTATAACATCATCATAGTAAACACCAATTGACTCAGCGCGTTTCATGATTGCTTCGTCAAGAACGATTTCATCAAAGATTTTAGCTGGGTCTACATATAGGTTACGCATGATATGCGTGTACGAACGGCTGTGAATAGTTTCACTGAACGTCCAAGTCTGATTCCAAGTATCTAGGCTTGGGTCAGAAATAAGTGCAGATAAAACTGCTGCTGGAGCTCGTCCTTGAATTGAATCAAGAAGAGATTGGTACTTCAAGTTATCAGTGAAGATATTGCGTTGATGTTCTGGGAGTTTTTCAAACTGACCACGGTCCATCATAACGTTAACTTCTTCAGGACGCCAAAAGAAACTCAATTGCTTCTCAATGAGTTCCTCGAATACTTTATGGCGCTGAATATCATAGCGTGCAATTCCTAGGCCAGAACCAAAGAACATCGGTTCGGTCATGATATCTACTTGCTTGGTATTAAAAACTGTACTCATTCTATTTCCTATTCTGTGGTGTTAACCATCCGTGGTCTAATTATAATTCCCTTTTATTAAAGCTTACAGGCCGCGCAGTCAGCAGAGTCTTGAATCATATCATCGTTACCGGAACCATCACGGGTGTTATGATAGTAAAGAGTCTTACCACCAAAGTACCAGAAATAAAGCAAGTCGTCCATCATTACCGACATTTCAACTTTTCCTTTAGGGAAATTAGCCGGGTCGTAATAAGTATTAGCAGAGATGCTTTGGTCTACAAATTTCTGCATAATCAGAACCTGGTTCAGATAAGGCTTATTACCCTGTTTCGCGAGCTGCCAGGCATAATCATAAAGGGAAGCATTGTGTTCAACATTTGGAACGACTTGGTTGAAGCTTCCTTCTTTTGATTCTTTAACTGACACTGGTCCACGTGGTGGTTCAATACCGTTGGTAGAGTTTGATACCTGGCTTGACGATTCGCATGGCATAAGCGCAGATAGCGTTGAATTTCGGATACCGTATCGCTTGAGGTCTTCTCGCAGGAGTTCCCAGTCACAGACATAGTTTGGAGCTGCGAGTTGGTCAATCCTTTCATTGTACCAGTCAATAGGCAGTTCACCACGTCCGTATCGAGTTTCTTTGTAAAGCGCGCACGGACCTTTTTCGCTAGCAAGTTTAACTGAGGCTTTGATGAGTGCATATTGAATACGTTCCATCATTTCGTGAGTAATATCATTAGCATCTGCGTATGAAGCAAAGTTGCTTGCTAACCAAGCTGCATAGTTAGTAATGCCAACACCTAATGCTCGACGGTCTTTAGCTTTTAATGCTTTGTCTACAGGATAGTCTTGGTAATCCAAAAGGTTATCCAAAGCCCTTACCATTACTTCTGCGATTTCGTTAACTTCTTCTTGGTCTTGCCAGTTGAAGTTGTCGAGCACGAATGCTGCGAGTGTACACAGCGCGATTTCGCCATCTTCTTGGCCAACATCCGAAGTTGGTAACGCAATTTCGAGGCAGAGGTTTGATTGCTTAACCGTAGCCACATCACGAATAAAAGGACCATATTCACCAACGTTATCTACCATGTACGGGTAAATTCGAGCAGTACCAGCACGTTCAGTAAGGAACAACTCAAACAGTTCACGGGCTTTAATACGTTTCTTTCTTATATCTGGGTTCTTTTCCAGTTCTTCATATAATGTACGGAACGCTTGAGCATCACGGAAGTATTCTGTGTACAAAGTACCAAGACACACATCGGGACTAAACAGAGTGATGTAATCATTCTTAATCAAACGTTCAATCATCAGGTTATTAATCTGAACACCATAATCTAAATGACGAATACGGTTTTCATCTACACCTTTGTTGTTCTTAAGTACGAGGAGGTTTTCAACTTCCAAGTGCCAGATTGGATAGTACAGTGTCCCCGCGCCACCACGGACTCCACCTTGGGAGCAGGATTTAACTGCTGTTTGGAAGTGCTTCCAGAAAGGAATAACTCCAGTATGTTTGACTTCACCGAATCCAATTTTTGAACCCTCTGCGCGAATCATACCTGCATTAATACCAATACCTGCACGCTTACTGATGTATTTCGTAATTGATGCAGCAGCTTCGTTAATTGAATTAAGACTATCACCGCCTTCAATAACCACGCATGAACTGAACTGGCGTGTCGGAGTACGAACACCAGACATAATTGGTGTTGGCAATGAAATCTTTTTAGTAGAAACTGCATCATAGAAACGAATAACGTTTGCTAAACGATTTTCACCATCATCTTGGTGCAAGCACATACCGATCAGCATAAAGGCAAACTGAGGAGTTTCATACAGTTCACCAGTATGACGGTCTTTTACGAGATACTTCTCGATAAGCTGCATTGTTCCAGCATAAGTCATAGTGAAATCACGCTCATGCTTAATATAAGAATCAAGCAAAGTAATTTCTTCTGCAGACCATTTGCTCAGAATTTCTTTATCGTACTTATTTGCGTTAACACAACGAGAAATGTGGTCAATAAAAGCAGGTGGCTCAAACTGTCCATAAACACGCTTACGGATTTCAAACATTGCCGCATTGGATGCTACATATTGATAATCCGGTTCATCAATAGAAATGCTATTCGCCGCTACCTTAACGATAGTCTTCTGGATATCTGCAGTGCTCATGCCATCACGCAGATGGGATTTAATAATTTCATACAACTCGTATGGGTCTACTTTAGTTCCTTCGCACGCCCATTCGAGGACTTTAATGATTTTCTGCATGTCAAATTCTTGACTAACACCTGAGCTCTTAATTACTTGCATAAGTCCTCTATAGTAAGTTACCCCATATAAATAAATTATTACATGAGGAGATATTATGGAATCGGGAATATATGTTATTATAAACACTAAAACTAATAAGCACTACGTAGGAAGTGCTGTTAATTTTGAAGAACGTTGGAAAAGACATTTTAAAGAATTAGAAGGTGGAAATCATCATTCTATAAAACTACAGCGTTCATATAACAAGCATGGGAAAGATGCTTTCGTATGTAAAATCGTAGAAGAACTTCCATACGAAAAATCTATCATTATTGAGCGTGAAAATTATTGGATGAATGAATATAACTCAAAGGAAAACGGGTATAACATAGCAGATGCATCGTTCGGAGATACTTTATCTCATCATCCAAGAAAGCAAGAAATTTTTGATAAAATTTCAAATACAATTAAAAATAATAATTCAAAATTATCACCAGAAGAACTTAAACAAAAACATGGTAGACCTAGAGATATCAAAGGTAAAACTATAGAAGAACACTATGGTTTAAACCGGGCCATAGAAATAAGTAAAAAGTTTCAAGAAAGAAATTCAGTAATGAACATGAAAGGAAGCAATAATCCATATTATGGACAGAAACACACCGATGATGTAAGAAAAAGAATTTCTGACTCTCAACGTGGTAAAAAGAAACCCCATCTAAAGGTAAGTATAAATGGGGTTGAATATTCAACAATAGCAGAAGCTGTGCGTCAAACAGGAATAAGCAGAAAACTTATAACTAAAAGATGCTCTCTGGATTGTTGGGAAACATATTTATACTGCTAAACTGCCATCTTTCCTTTAATTGTTGGATGAGATTTATACCCAACTAGTTCAAAATGATGAGGACGTGCAAATTGTTCTAACCAACGAACCTGAGAACTAGTCTGCCAAGTTTCATACGTATCCGGAAATGCTATTTTAAGTTCGCATAACTCTTTAGGTTCTCGGCGGAGAATTTCTTTGCATTGCTCAATGTGATTCATGTAAATGTGAGTATTACCACCAGTGAATACCAAATGCCCAGGCTTAAGATTGGTCATTTTAGCAATAACATGAATCAATGCAGCATACGAAGCAATGTTAAATGGAAGACCCAAGAACACATCAACAGAACGCTGATACCACTGAAGGTCTAAATATCCATTGCGAACGTTGAACTGATACATCATATGACACGGTGGTAATGCCATCCGGTTCAAATCAACTGGGTTCCAAGCAGTCACAATCTGGCGGCGATCAGTTGGCAATTGCTTAATACGGTCAATAACCAATTTCAATTGGTCAACACCCATGAAATCTCGCCACTGTTTGCCATACACAGGGCCTAGTTCACCACCAGAATATCCCATGTCTTTTGCCTGGTTTTCATAGTTGTCGTCCCAGACAGTTTTACCTTCTAGCAATGAACCATGCTGAATAAGACGCAATTCATGAACATTAGTAGACCCACGCAAGAACCAAATCAGTTCTGCGATACACGCTTTCCACGCAAGACGCTTGGTAGTTACGGCAGGAAATCCTTTTTGTAAATCAAACCGAAGCTGGGTGCCAAACTTCGCAATAGTGCCGGTACCAGTTCGGTCATCCGTCTCATAGCCATTTTCAAAAATGTCTTTAATTAATTCTTGGTATTCACGCATTAAATTTTTCCTGAAGAGGAGTAAAGAAAAGCTGGTCTCCACGCTTTTCAAATCGTCCAATAATAGACACTACATCATCGTTAACCGTCACATTACCGTGTGACATTCCGATGAACATCTTCTTATAATCACGTTCAATTTCAATAGGTATATTTCCATTTCGGTTATATACTGTAGTTGAACCGTTATAAGTGCTAAGACCATTATAACTAAAAACTAGAAGATGAATACCATGCTTAAATGGAAATCCTTTCCACTTCTTTTGGACTTTGTCTTCTGATAGCTGAGTGATATCATAGTTTGCGCTCATAGACCACCTCTGAAATGTTAGTCACTTCATCAATATGATACCAGTGATTTTCTTTAGTAATGAATCCTGATTCTGGACAAGTAGTAGCTGCTACAAATTCAGCAGGTAGAGTGACATCAGAATTCACTCTATGACTTTTTCTGATGGTTGTTTGGATAACCCTATCTGCATATGGATATGCCTTCTGGATGATTCCGGCACCACCTATGATAGAATAATTAAGGTCTCTATTAAAAGTGATAGTACTGTTGTAAGAAGTATGAGCGGCCATAATGTCACCACCCAAGAAACCGATAAATTCTAATTCACTTACATAAGCATCTGCAAAGAAGCCATTTTTAGCAGTTGCCAACGCACGACTCATGTCCTGGACAACGATTGTCTTACGACCAGGAAGAGGTTTAGGAAAACTCATAAAAGTCTTTGCTCCGCAAATCAAGATAGTATCTCGAGTACGATTAGCAAAGTTTTTCATGTCCTGGGAAATATGTTTCCATGGAAGACCATCGCCTAAACCGAAAGCATTTTCATTTTTGCCGTCTACAGTTTTTGTAGGAGCAAAGGCATAAACTATTTGAATCATTTAAACCTCAATAAAATTTAGCCATATAAAAATAATCCTAATATAACGCCGCTAATAAAAGCAGCAGTAACAGAAATTAGCAAAACTACTAATTCAGCCTCAATCATTTCTTGGCCTTAGCAAGTTTAAATGCTTTTTTGAATTCTTCAACATCTTCAACAGGAATCCAGAAGCCTGAGCCATACCCATCTTCATAGCATGGGCAGTTATCACAGTAATCATTCCAATAGACAGTTTCACCACCCATAGTGAATGGAGCTTCCATTTGGCACAGTACTTCTTCAACACGCTCTAATTCTTCTGGGTTTTTATCGCAAATGCAGAAATTCCATTTACCACGATATTCAGAACCAAGTTTGATGCTTTGACGTTGAAGTTTCATTTTTATTCTCCAGTAGATTATGGAGCTATACTATCACAAGCATAGCTCCGTGTAAACAGTTATTCTTCAAAATCTTCCATAAAGTAATCAATGTCGTCCCATTCCAGAGATTCAAGATATGCAATAACCTTTTCTCTAGAACCGCGGAGGTCAATATTTGGCCAACCACCACCAGGTCCATGACGCATAATCAAGTCAAAATCAATACCATGGTCAGTGTCATAAAAACGTGTACCATCTGCATACTCCAAATCTACACAAATACCATCTTTGTTAATAATAGGAGTTGCTACGATATCAATGTTTAATTTACCCATGATGTTTTCCTCTACTCGTTTTGTTTCGATGTAGATATAGTATCACTCATCAACTAGCTTGTAAACAATTTTGTGAAAATATTTTTGGAGGGATAAAGAAAAAGGGACCCGAAGGTCCCTTTATATTAGAGGTCGTTCAAAATATCATTCAGATCGTCATCGCCAACACTGTCACCAGCATCGCCCATGATATCGTCTGCGGAACGAGAAGAG
>PPYF01602702.1_pt1 | contig 75478 bp, 75 predicted proteins | sample 1559871 | NCBI WGS metagenome assembly PPYF01 (sample SAMN08240021, study PRJNA423297) | Human gut metagenome, whole genome shotgun sequencing project.
TTATATTCTTGATCGTATCTTCTGCCCTTTCCCATAATGGACACATCCTTTCTTAACTAAATATTATTTTACTTAGTTCATCTTAATGTGTCCACTACTTTATACTAACACCAGGGATCTGTATTGGAAAACCTATTTGTTGCATAGGTATCACATTCTTTTTGAAGCTTTTCATAACGATATTATATGCAAAAAAGGGAATTCAAACTCGAATTCCCCTTTTTTTATCGGCTAGTATCGAAAGTTATTTCGATACATCCCCTTTATATCTATATTTTTTCTATTGTCCAAACTCTACTTTGATAATCTCCCAATAATTCTCCTATATATAATCCTACGTACATTAATTCATCTCCGCCATATACTTCATTAGTTTCTACAACTTTATATATGGCTTCTTTTTCTAATCCTCTTAACTTTAATCTCTTAGGTAATACATTAACCTCACCATATGGCTTAACGTAAGTTATAACACCTTTCGATTTATCTTTTGATAAATGCATCCAAGCTGCATCATTTCCGTCAAAAGTATTTTTTAATCTATATAAATCTCCAAATTGACATATTTGTCTTATTTCTTTATAGAATTCTACTTGTTTTTTAACTTCTTCCTTTTCTTCACTGGTCATTTTATTTATATCTAATTCATATCCAAAGCTTCCTTCCATTGCTACAGCTGCTCTTGTGCTTAGAGGTGTTATTCTTCCTACTTGATGATTAGGTACTTCTGACACATGACTTCCCATTGTTACTGTTGGATATACTAGAGAAGTTCCATATTGAATTTTTAATCTTTCTATAGCATCCGTATCATCGCTTGCCCAAGTTTGTGGCATATAATATAACATTCCGCCATCAAATCTTCCACCCCCCCCTGAGCAACTTTCAAATAATATTTCTGGAAACTCTGATGTTATTGTTTCCATAATTCTATATAAACCAAGCATATATCTATGAGCTACTTCTTTTTGTCTTTCTCTTGGTAAATTACTTGATCCTATTTCTGTCATGTTTCTGTTCATATCCCACTTAACATAAGATATTGGTGCTGATTTTAATACATCTTTAAGCATTTTTATTATAGCATCACATACTTCTTCTCTTGATAAATCTAAAATTAATTGCTTTCTAGCTTGATTTCTAGTTCTTCCTGGAACATGAATACACCAATCTGGATGTTCTTCATATAACTTACTCTTAGGAGATATCATTTCTGGCTCAAACCATAAACCAAATTTTAATCCCATTTCATTTATATCTTTTGCTAAATCATTTAATGTACCTTGAATTTTTTCTTCATTTACAAACCAGTCACCTAATGAACTATCGTCATTATCTCTTGTTCCAAACCATCCATCATCTAAGACAAATAATTCAATTCCAAGGTCTGCTGCATCTTTTGCTATGCTCTTAATTTTTTCTCCATTAAAATTGAAATATGTTGCTTCCCAGTTATTAATTAATATAGGTCTTTCTTTATCTCTATATACCCCTCTACATAGTCTCTTTCTATATAAATCATGGAATATATGACTCATTCCTGTTAACCCATTTGATGAATATACAAGAACTGCTTCCGGAGCTTGGAATTCTTCATTTGGCTCTAAAAGCCATGAAAAATCAAAAGGATTAATACCTATTTGTGCTCTTGAATTATTATACATATCAACTTCTACATTAGCTAAAAAATTTCCACTATATATTAAATTTAATCCATATACATCTCCATACTCTTCATTAGCATCATGACTTGCTAAAGCTATAAATGGATTTTGAGCATGACTACTAGCCCCTCTTCTACTTTCTATCAATTGATTTCCACTTCTTAATGGAGTTCTTACCATATGTCTTTCTCTAGCCCATGCTCCTGATAATTGAATTAAATCAAATTCATTACTATTAAAATCAACATTAGCACTTAAAACTCTTAAAATCTCAACGTTATTATTACTGTTATTTATAACTCTACAGCTTCTTGTTATTGCATCATATTCTTCAAATACTGTATATGATAAAACAATTCTTAATTCTGCTAATTTATCCACTAAAGTAATTTCTAAAGTTTCTCCATCTATATCGTTTTCCATATACGTAGCAGGTAATCCTCTAAGTTCCTTTTTTCCTCTAAAAATGCTGTGATTTTCATATCTAAAATCAGTAAGTGTTGTTCCGTTAGCTAATTTTATTTCTATTGCAGGAGAACGTAAATCAGTATGACCATATGTTGGATATTCAACTGTATTTAATTCTATACTAAAATTATCAATATTATCTGTATCAGCTAGAAAGCTTCCTTTACCATATTTCTTAAAAATATAATCTAACTTATTAGATTCTAGCTTTCTTCCCCAGTATAAATGTATTAAATGACCTGTATCAGCTACCATTAATGCATAGCTTGTATTTTTAGATTTTATATTAAATACTTTTTTATCTTCATTATATATTATTGCCATATTTATCCCTCACCTCTAACAATTTTTCAATGTAAAGTAATTATACTATTTATTAATATAATAAAATATGTAAAAATGTTGTTTTTATATGTAAAAGTGTTGTTTTTATAATAATATATACGCAAATTTATTAAATATAATTTTAATAATTTAATTATAGACAACAATTATCCTTTTATCCAAAAATAAATAGCTACTTATAAGAAATACGTAACTATTTATTTTAAGCACTATATCACCAACAATAAATTAAATAAAACTGTTAATAACCTATAATAAAAGAGACCTACTTTTAACTGCCACTGTAAAGTAGACAGGGGGCAGTTAATTTTTTAGGTCTCTTATAAATTATTATTCTTTATTCTTTCTGCTAAATCTTTAATTTTGCTTTCTATAATTTTAGAAGTATTAATAAATTCTTCATCACATTTTCCTGTAGGATCTTCTAATCCCCAGTCTTCAATATGCTTTGCTGGAAGATATGGGCAAACAACATTACATCCCATTTTTCAATATAAAAATACAGATAGTTAAATATATTATTATTAACTACCTGTATTTTTTATAAAATTTATTTTATTTAATATTTATAATATTATCCTTGAGACATTTGTTGCTTTACAGTAGCAATTTCTTCAGGTGTTGCTTGCTGTGCTGGAATATAGTAGCCCTTTTCTTTTGCTTTTGTAAAAAGAAGATATTGGCGTACTTCATCTTTATTTCTCATTTCTTGTATAGTGGCACGTAATTGCTGATTTTCACATTGTGCAATAATTCCTCCATAACCAGCTAAACTTGCATTTAATGATGCAAGATAAACACTCCTTATAATTATTCACTTATATTATTTGAATTATTGTGATTTATATGTATGCTCATATTTATAATCATATTTTTATGAGATATAATAACAATATAATATAGAAATAATTTCTTAAAAATCATGCTTTTAAAGGAGAATAAAATATATGTCTGAATTATTAGATTCTATTTATAACCAAGCTAAAAAAGCTACAGAAGAATTATGTGAAAAAGCTAAACTTAAACAAGGAAATATCGTTATTATTGGCTGTTCTTCTAGTGAAGTAACAGGAGAGTTAATTGGTACACATTCAAGCCTTGAAACTGCTGATGCTATTTTTAAAGGAATATATGAAGTACTATCTGCCAAAAATATATATTTAGCAGCTCAATGCTGTGAACATTTAAATAGAGCTATCATTGTGGAACGTGCAGCAGTTCCACTTTATGATAATGTTAATGTCGTTCCTCAGCCTAAGGCTGGTGGATCATTTGCCACAACTGCTTATAATACTTTTAAGGATCCTGTGGCTATAGAGCATATCAAAGCTGATGCTGGTATAGATATTGGTGGAACTCTTATTGGCATGCACTTAAAAGAAGTTGCTGTACCTTTGCGTTTAAGCCTTGACCATATTGGAAGTGCTATTTTGCTGGCTGCTAGGACAAGACCTAAATTCATTGGTGGTATTCGTGCTACTTATAATGAAGATTTATTATAAAAAGTAAGATGGAGATTTATTTTTAAACTCCATCTTACTTTTTTATATAATATTTTTCAATATTTATAAATTTCTATAAGTCAATGTATTATGGCATCCCCCTAAAAACTAAATATTATACTTTCATATAATTATTTTTTTCATCTTTTTTACTACAACTAGCACAACCTTTTTTACATCTTAAATTTTCTTCCCATAATGGTTCTGCCCTCTTAGCCCATATCTTTCCATACTCAATGGTCTTGTTGCATAAATCATCTACATCTTCTGGATTAATAAATTCTGTAGATTTAGCCCCTGAATTCTTAACCATTTCTGCAATTTTAGGTGCATTATCTAATATAGGGCATGGTCTAAATTGATTTTTATTAAAAGGTTGATTTTTTTGATACTCTCTAAATAGTGGTTGTCCTAAAGCTTCTACCAATGATACTTCTTTAATATTAGCTCCTGAGTAATGACAAAATACACATGGCTCAACATCTCCATTGGCATTGATATGACAATAACGTCTTCCTCCAGCCACACATCCCCCAACATATTCAGCATCATGCCAGAAATCCATATTAAAGATAGCTTTATTACTTCTCCATCCACGAATAGTCCTATATAATTTTTCTCTTTGATCTGGATTAGCCATTAATGATATATCTGTGCCACATCCAACTGGCATGAAAGTGAAATACCATGAGAAAAATGCACCTTTATCTATCATTAAATCAATAAATTTATCACTTAAGACGCTATCGCAATTTGCTGTTGTAAAGCAAGTAGAGAATCCAAAAGGAACTTTATTGGACTTCATTAAATCCATTGCTCGCATTATATCTTTCCATGAACCTTTTCCTCTTCTTCCATCGGTAGCATCATCAAATCCTTCTACACTTATAGTAGGTACTATATTACCTAATCTACATAAATCATCGCAAAATTGTTGATCAATAAGTGTTCCATTAGTAAATATCATAAATACACAATCATCATGTTTTTCAGCAAGCCTTAATATATCCTTTTTCCTTACTAGAGGCTCTCCTCCAGTCATTATATAGAAGTATATTCCCAGTTCCTTTCCTTCAGTGAACAATTTATCTAATTGTTCAAAAGATAAATTTAAAGCCTTATTATAATCAGCTGCCCAACAACCAATACATTTTTTATTACATGCAGTAGTTGGATCTACTAAAATTGTAAATGGTATATCATAACCATACTTTTCTTTATTTCTTTCAATTTCTCCCCATCCTTTTATTGCTGCATTAAGTAAGAAATTTGTAAATACTGTTTGTAATATGTTTGGATTTATCTCTTTGGTCATTCTCACCATCAGTTGCCTCCAATTATTATCTTTTTCTGCTAAATAACCTTCAATAACATCATATTGAGCATCATATAAATGTTCTGTATCAAACTTTCTAATCCACTTCATTATTTTTTCTAGATTTTCTTCTGGATTCTTTTGTAAGTAATTAAATACTTGCTTCAAAAACATTTTTTCTACCTTGTACTTAGCATTTAACATATAATTTCCCCCTTATATAAATTGAAAATAATTAATAATTGTCTTTATTACTACACAATCTAATTCTTTTACAAAAACTTTCTTTTTATTAATCACCTAACCACCTATAAACTTTTAACAGATTTTAAAACTATTTTTGTATTAAAATATATTAGTTTACTTTATTTACCAATTTAAATATAACATATACTTTTTACAATATATGCATCTCTTCACAAAATAATTATTATTTTAATGTTGATATTATTATATTTATGTAACTAAGAAAAATTAAAACCTATTGATAATTATTTCTTATCAATAGGTTTTAACTTTATGCTTAATTAATACATTTCGTCCTCATCTTTTTCACTTGAAAGCTGGGTTTCATCAATTTCTAAATCCTCACATGCCTGTTCAAAGCTACATCCGTTTTCATCAATATACTTTGCTAAATATGAAGTAATGTCCATTTGAGAATAATTGTTCATAACCAAAACCTCCTAAATTGATTTAATAAAACTTATCTTTTACAAAAATAAGTTTTTTATACATAACTTTTTTTATTTCCTTATATAAAAAGATATATTCAGCTTAACTTATATTTATGAAAACATTTACTAAAAATTTTAATTTTTATTATATAATTTATATAAATAATATATATTTATAAAAACTATTATTGAATTTATTATTGCCACTGGATATGCTTTGATGCTAAATCCATAAAAAGCAAAAAGTAAAGATCCTACAAGATTAATAAATCTCAATTTAACTATATCTTTCATAAACATGGATATGGCTATTAATATTGATGCTAAATATCCTATCCACTCAATTAAAGGAATACCAAACATACATATAACCCCTAATATACAAATTCTAAATTTTCCTTTTCGTTAAAGAAGTCAGAATAATCAATTTGGAATATTGGTTTCTTAACCCTATCTATATTTATCTTATCTTTTATAAGCTGTGTTAATACACCTACATATGATAAGTCTCCTTGAACTATTGCTCCATAAATTGTTCCATTCTTATGTATAATCTTTTTATAATCCTTTCCTTTTATCTCTACAGCTTCTTCATAAGTATCATCTGGCTTAATAACAGTTCCTAAGGACATTGTTGCTACACCACAAAAATTCATAGTATTTTTACTACCAAAAAAATCTTCCATATATATATCCTTATTGCACATATTGTTGGCTGCAATTAATCCTTCCTTTACTGCAGTTGGCCATATAGGATTTCTTCCACTTATATCTCCTGCTCCATAAACATCTTTAACATTTGTTTCTCCTTTAGGATTAAATATTAAGCCAAATTTATCACATTCAATACCCGAACCTTCTAGAAAACCTACATTAGACCTTACACCTGTACATGCAATGATAAGTTCTCCTGGAACTTCTTCACCAGTATTCAATTTTATTGCCACAGGATTATTATTTTCATCAACAATTACTTTTTCTGCTCTTACATTAAATCTAAAATCCACTCCTTCTTCTTTCAACCTTTCAATATATACATTGGCTGCATAATGATCTAGTTGCAGTGGTAATATCCTATCTCCCATTTCTATCATAGTTACTTTGGCATCATAATCTAACAGACCTGCCATTGCATCTACACCAACAAGACCTGCTCCTAGTATAATAATATTTTTAACTTTTGGAGCTATTTCTTTTATCCTTATGGCATCATCTAAATTTCTTAATCCTATTACATTATTGGCAGTACGCAAATTTTCTATTGGAGGCAGGAATGATGATGCACCTGTTGCCAATACTACCTTTTCATATGGCAAGTCTTCTCCATTATCTAGTTTAAGCTTTTTTTCTTTCGTATCAATGCCTGTTACTTCCACGCCCTTCATCCATTTAATATCATATTTTTTGAAAAACTCTCCTGGAGAAAAGTCTAAATCTTCTATATCACGGCGTCCATCTAAGAAATGATGCAAAATACAACGTGAATATACATATTCATCTTTTGATACTAAGATGATTTCTATATCTTTATTTATTTCTCTTAAAGTCTTAGCTGCATTTATTCCAGCAGCTGAAGCACCTACTACTACATATGCCATCTTATGATTCCACCTCCTGTAAGGTTAATGCTCCCATTGGGCATTTTGCTGCACACTGTGGAGTCTGTTCTTTGACAGTAAGACACATATCACATTTCATAACTTCTCTATTGGTCTGATAATCCATTTTTAATACTCCATAAGGACATGCCATTATGCACATAAAACATGTTGCACATCTGCTTTTATCATAAAGTGCATAGCCAGTTTCATTATCTTTTTGCATTGCACCAGTAGGACATGCATAAACACATTCTGGTCTTGTACAGTGCCTACAATAAATTGGTGCATAATTTCCTTGACTATTAATTACTACATGACCTCTTGTATCTCTTCCTCCATGAGCCACTTTACATGCTGTAGTACATGTTAAACATCCTATACATTTTTTCCTATCAATCTTTATCCTTTTCATAGCTTTTCTCCTAATATACTTTTTCTATGTTAACTGGTACATATTTAAAACTAGGCTCTTTTGAATACTTATCAAAGATAGATGGCAGCACTGAATTTGCCTCTACATAATGCATTGGTGCAAATAAATGATCTTTCTTTACAGTCCTGCTAAATTTAACAATGAAATAATTTATCACTCCATTTGGTGATACTATCTTTATCTTTTCATTTTCATTTATACCTAATTCTTCTGCTAAATCAGGGTTCATATTTACATACCCTTCTTTAACTGAAATAGCATATACATCCTGTATTTCTCTTGTCCTTGTTAGTGTATGCCATTGACCTACAGTAGCTCTGCCTGTGTTAAGTAAATATGGATATTCTTCATTTTGCTTATATTTAACTTCCTCTATATCTTCATAAATAAATTTTGCTTTTCCACTGGCAGTATAAAAATGTTTATCTTCAAAAAGCCTTCTTTCATCTATTTCTAATTTTTCTCCTTCTCTAAATGGCCATTGTATTCCTCTAGAATTTTTAAGATTTTCATATGTTACTCCAGTTATGTCACAAGGACTTCCTTTAGTACATTGCTTAATAGTATTAAAGGCTATCTCTGGTGTTCTCCATTTATCTAGAAGTTTTCCCATTCCTAAAGCTTCACCTATACCTAAAGCTATATCATAATCTGATAATTCATTTTCCATTTTTGGAAGAACAGGATCTAATTTAGAAAGCCTTCTTTCTGTATTTATAATTACTCCTTCTTTTTTCAATCCATTAGTTGATGGTAAAAATAAATCACAATACCTAGCTGTATCAGTATCACTATAAATATCCTGTACAACTAAAAACTCTAGTTTTTCAGCTGCTTTTTTAAAATCTAAATTATTTATCCATGATACAATTGGATTAGTAGCAACTATCCATAATGCTTTGATTTCACCTGAATTTATCTTATCTATTATGACATTATAAGGTAATGTTGGTTTTGTAGGTAAAATTTTTTCATCAATATCTAAAGCTTTTGCCACCACTTTTCTTCTATTTTCATCTGTATACTCTCCTCCACCATAAAGCCCTGTAGTATTACTAAATGCTCTTGAACCCATAGCATTACATTGTCCTGTTATAGAATTTGCTCCTGTACCTGGCCTTCCTATATTTCCAGTCATTAAAGCTAAATTTATAATTCCTTGTGCTGACCTTACAGCTTGATGCCCTTGATTTATCCCCATAGTCCACCAAAATGATACATTTTTACCTTTATGTATTATTTCTGCTAATTCCTTAACTCTACCTTTAGAAATTCCAGTATATCCTTCTACATCATTTATGTCATATTTTTTAATATGCTCTTTAAATCCTTCAAAATCCTCTGTATAATTTTTGATAAAATTCTCATCAATCCAATTGTTTTCAATAAGTACATTTGCTATGGCATATATAAGATATAAATCACTTTTCGGTTTAAGATCTATCCAAATATCTGAATTACAAGCAGTCTCACTTCTTCTTGGATCTATTACTATAATTTTTTTATCTTTAATTTTATTTTTTAATACTCTTCCCCATAATATAGGATGAGACACCACTGGATTACTACCAAAAAATATTATTACATCTGACAGTTCTAAATCCTTTAAAGTATACGGTGGTGCATCAAATCCAAAACTTTGCTTATATGCCACCACTGATGTGGCCATACAAAGTCTAGTATTACCGTCACCATTACCACCTAAAAAAGTTCTTCCTATATGTCCTATAAGGGCCATCTCTTCAGTACATAGTTGCCCTGTACTTAAAAACGCAAAACTTTCTTTACCATTTTCTTTTTGAATCTTTTTTACACGGTCAGCAAATATATTAAAAGCTTCTTTCCATGAAATCTGTTTTAAATCTCCTTTTTTATCTTTTAATATAGGCAATACAGGATTTTCAAATTTAGTGTTTTGCTTATCTAGGTTAAGTCCCTTTACACAGCAAAACCCTGCATTCACTGGATAATCCTCGGTAGGCTTCACTGCATTTATAAAGTTTTTTTCATTTACATTAAAATCAAAATTACATGCTATTGAGCAGTAATTACAGGTAGATCTTACTACTTTCATATTGTCCTCTCCTTAATAATGATAAATATTTAATATACTTATTTTTCATTATTCTTTCTGCTTTTATTCCTTAACTGCTAAAGTTATCTAAAAAACATTAGATTTTTCTTCAGCTACTATCATTTAATTATGTAACTGTACAATAATAAAAAAACGCTCCCTCTATAGCTCCAGTATATTATCATATATACCTACTATAAAGGGAACGTATACTTTTTTTATTTATATAATCCTAATTCAATTATCCTATTTACCAATAATCCTATATTAACTTCCTTTAAACTCATTGGCACATCTATTATCTTATCTACCATTGTAACTTCTACATATTCAATAATTTTTCCATCTTCATCAACATAATCAATGCAATCATATGTAATTATATCTTCTTTAAGCTGCTTCTTAAGTGCTTTTAAATTATCCATTCTTTGAAACTCCTTTGTAAATATTATTATATAAATTATATTATATTACTTAAGTTATTGCCATTATTTTACCTGTATCTTTAGTATCATATCCACCTAATCCATCAATTTCCTTTTTAAACTGGCTACTCTTTACTATTTCAAGGATTCTTGCATATTTTTCATCTGCCAATTTTTCTTTTTTTATAACTAAATCATATCTTTCCTTTTGCATAGGTATAAAATCAACTGCCCCAACCTGAAGAGCCACCTTTTCAGTGCCTATACCTACATCTGCGTCACCTCTAGCTACAGCACTGGCAATAGATAGATGTGAAGTTTCTTCATTATCATAGCCTGCTATCATCTTTACACTAATGCCTAACTTTTTTATCTTCTCATCTAATAGTACTCTAGTTCCAGCACCTTTTTCTCTATTAATAAGTCTAATTCCATCCTTTGCTATATCTTCCCACTTAGTAATTTTTTTAGGATTTCCCTTTTTAACATAAAAACCTTGAATTCTATAAGCTAAATTTATTATTACACAAGCTGTTCCTGGTACAATCCTCTTTACATAAGGTTCATTATAAGTATCACTATCACCATCCCACATATGACTTGTGCATAATGTAACTTCATCCATATAAAGGCTATGTAATCCCCTATAGCTTCCCATATTTGATCTTAATACTCTATAACCTTCTGTCTGAATTAAATTTGCCAAAATATCTAAAATTATATCTTGTCCTGTTATTACTATAGAATCATCTTTATCATCAGTTTCTGCTTCATTTATCTTTTTTACTTTGCTTTTACTAACTAATTTTTTATGCTTTTGATTATCTATATATTCTTTTACATCGCTTTTATCAATTCTTAGTTTTTTTCCAACCTTATATGCTGGGATCTCTCCTCTCTTAACAAGTTCATATACAGTGTTTTTAGTTATATTTAATAGCTCTGCTACCTCCATGGCATTTAATGCTTCTTTATTTTCCATAAATACTTCTGCCTCCTTAGACTATAATCATTTTATCATGTATTATTTTTTTATGCTATTTTATTGAAATTTCATTATTTTCATGCTATATTAACATTTATGACAAAACATATTGAAATATATTAAAACATAACAAAACTAATTATATTTTATAAAATTTATTAAATAAAGGGGTTTTTATTATGATTAAAAGATTAAAATTCTTATCAACTTTATGTTGCTTATCATTATTATTAACAGGATGCTCTTCTTCAACGAAAAAAGAAGATAAAACAATTGAGCTTAATATCTCAGCTGCAGCCAGCTTAAAAGAAGCTATGGCTGACTTAGAAGCTGCCTATACAAGTAAAAATCCTGAAGTTTCTTTTGTTATAAATTATGGTTCTTCTGGCTCACTTCAACAACAAATAGAACAAGGTGCACCTTGTGATTTGTTTATTTCAGCTGGAGAAAAGCAGATGACTGCCTTAGAAGAAGAAGGATTGCTTTTAGATGGTACTAATAAAGACTTAGTAAAGAATTCTTTAGTCCTTGTTACAAGCAATGATAGTGAAATCAGTTCTATTGATAGCTTAAATTCTGATGCAGTATCTAAAATTGCCCTTGGTGAACCTTCTAGCGTTCCTGCTGGTAAGTATGCTGATGAGACTTTAACTTCTCTTGCTATTAAAGATAGCTTAAATAATAAACTTGTCTTTGCTAAAGATGTTAAAGAAGTATTAGCGTGGACTGCTTCTTGTAATGCTGATGCTGGCTTCGTCTATTTAAGTGATGCTTTAAGTAGCGATGGTGTAAAAATTGTAGAAACTATTTCTGAAGAATACCATTCACCAATTACTTATCCTGTTGCTATTATTAAAGATAGTGATGATATTGATGCTGCTAAAGCATTTGAAGATTTCTTATTCACTGACGAAGCTCAAGAAATATTTGAAAAATACGGCTACAAGTCTGTAGAGTAGAATTTTCCAAGGAGGTATGATGCTATGAATTTTTCACCTTTATGGATATCAATAAAAACATCCTTGCTAGCTACACTAATTACCTTTATCTTAGGTATATCAGTATCCTACTTAGTCGTTAATTACAAAGGAAGGCTTAAGGGATTTATTGATGGCATCTTTACCCTTCCTCTGATTTTACCACCAACAGTCTTGGGATTTTTCTTATTGCTTATTTGTGGAAAGAATGGTCCTGTTGGAAAACTATTAAAGCTTTTTGATACTAATATAATTTTCTCATGGAGTGCTACTGTCATCGCAGCAACTGTCGTTGCTTTTCCCATGATGTATAGGACTACTCGTTCCTCTTTTGAACAAATAGACCCTAATATTCTATCTGCTGCTAGGACTTTAGGTTTAAGTGAATTTAAAATCTTTTATAAAATAGCTATTCCTCTTGCCTGGCCTGGTATAATTGCAGGTTTAGTATTATCTTTTGCTAGAGCAATGGGAGAATTTGGCGCCACGTTGATGATTGCTGGTAATATTCCTGATAAGACTCAAACTATGCCTCTAGCTATATTCTTTGCAGTAGAAAGTGGCAATATGTCTACTGCACTTAAATGGGTAGCCATAATTGTTTTTATTTCTTTTATTATGATAATGATCTTAAATTACTGGTCTGAACATAACTTAAAAATTACTGGGAAGAGAGGAAGATAAATGTCTCTAGAAATTAGTATAGAAAAAGACCTTGGCACATTCAAACTAAAAACAAGTTTCAATAATAATTGTGGTTCTCTAGGATTCTTAGGTGAATCTGGCTCTGGAAAAAGCATGTGCTTAAAATGTATTGCAGGTTTAGAGAGGCCTGATAAAGGCAAAATTATTATCAATAATAAAATCTTATTTGACTCTCAAAAAAAAATTAATATTCCACCACAAGAAAGAAAAATAGGATATTTATTTCAAAATTACGCTTTATTTCCTAATATGACTATAGAAGAAAATTTAAGCATAGCCTTAAAAAACTTATCTAAGCAGGAAAAGAAAAATCTTTGTAATGAATACATAGAAAAATTTCATTTAACTGGATTAAATAAAAGATATCCATGGCAACTATCAGGTGGACAACAACAAAGAGTTGCCTTGGCAAGAGCTTTAATAACATCACCAGAAATATTACTGCTAGATGAACCTTTTTCCGCCTTAGATCATCATCTTCGCCATAGCATGGAAAAAGAGCTTCTAAATACTTTGAAGGATTATAGTGGTGACATTATATTTGTTACCCATGATATAGAAGAATGTTATCGAGTATGTTCAAATATACTTGTCTTCAATAAAGGAATTGCTTTAAACAAAAGAGATAAAGATGATTTATTTAACTTCCCTAAATCTCTTGTTGAAGCAAAACTAACAGGTTGCAAAAATATTTCAAAGGTAAAGAAAATTTCTGATAATAAAGTTTACGCCATTGACTGGGGCTATGAGTTTATTTTAAACCATGAAGTACCAGAAAACATTGACTATATGGGCATACGTTCTCACAATATATTGGTAGCTGATGTTAATAGCTCTGTAAATGTATTTACTTTTCAAGTATCAGATATCTTAGAGAATCCATTTGATATTACTATTTCATTAAATTCTCCTCTTGCTACTGGCAACATCAACATAAAATTAAAGAAAGAAAACTTTGATTTAAAGATAGGTAGTATGATAAAACTTGAATTTCCTAAAGAACATATATTTTTCTTTTAAATAATTGTTTTATTATTCCATATTATGTATAATTATCATATAAAACTTGTGTGAGGAGATATTGAAATGAAATTAAGTGCAAGAAATAAATTTATTGGTAAGGTTACAGATGTTACTAGAGGGGCTGTTAATGGTATTGTAAAAGTAGAACTTTCTAATGGACAACATCTTACATCATCAATTACTTTAGAATCTATTGATGATTTAGATATAACTGTGGGAAAAGAAGTAACAGCTGTCATTAAAGCTACATCAGTATTAATTGGTAGAGGTCACTTAACATTAAGCGCACGAAACAAGCTTTCTGGTACAATTATTGAGATTAATAGAGGTGCTGTTAATGCCATTGTAAAAGTAGAGCTTCCTTCAAAGGTAGTCATTACATCTTCAATAAGTCTTGAAGCTGTAGATGAACTTGATTTAACTGTTGGTACTGAAGCTACTGCCATAATAAAGGCAACAGATGTATTACTAATGGCATAAAAAAACATATATTTCAGTCTTTAGAACTATAGATAATTTTGTGTAATAAAAAAGGTATCATGTCAAAGTTTATTTGACACGATACCTTTTATTTATGCCTTCTTTCTTTTTTTAAGAAAGGTTGTTCCAATAATTACTGCTGCAAATGATATAAATATTAATCCACTTTCTTTTCCTGTTTTAGGAAGCTTACCAGTGCCTTTATCCTTTTCTGTTGACTCTTCTTTTCTTATATTATCATTTATAGTAGGATTTTTTTTAGTGTCTTCAATTACTGGATTTTGATCTTTATCATCTTCTTCATCTTTACTAGAATCTCCTATGCTGTCATCATCCTCTATTTCATCATCAACATCCGGCTCTATTATTTTTTCTACTAAAGATTTTATTGCTTCATCAAGTTTTAATATTGCCTCATCTACAGCTTCCTGCATAGCATTTTCATCTGCTTCAATATTTAATGCCTTATATAATGCATCTTTTAAAACAATAGAGCTTTCTTCTGTATATTTTGATAAATCAATACTTTTTACTTCTTCTATCTTTGCTGATAATACTTCTTTATTAGCTTTAAAAATATTCCATGAATTTGGAGTGTAATTTTCTTCTATTAAAGTTTCATATTCTTTGATAGTTTTTTCTAAGTTTTCATAATCTATAGCCGTAATAAAGTTTAATTGTACTGAATCGATTAGTACCCAACATCCTGATTTTGCATCAAAATCAAAGCCTATTTCAATAGTTTCATTTTCTATCCATACTTCCATAGATACTTTTGTCCAATAAGTTGTTTTTGGTAATTCAAATTCAGCTATATTTTCTCCATCCTTTATATACATATTAGCTTTATTTTGATTTCCACCATTATATACATATGCTGAAAGCTCATATTTTCCATCAATAATGCCTGCAACTTCTTGACTTACCTTAGCAATGTATGGCTTATCATTCCATAATGATAAAGCATACTTTCCTGATGGTGCATCATTATCACCTTTACTCCTATCTTGTGCTGATGCTGAATTATTCTCATCTATTACAGTCCAACCATCTAAATTACCCAAATCAAAATCACCATTATTAATGCTTATCTTACTAGAAAGCCTCATAATAACTTCACTAGCTTTGCTAGGTAATACTTGAAGATTAATTATTTTATTATCACCGTATCCATCTTTTTTAGCTGATACAGTATAGCCATCTCCATCAATAACTTCATCAACTACAAAGTATCCATTTTCATCTGTTATAATATTAAATTTTTCTTCATTCTTCAAACTAATAGATATTTCCACATCAGATAGCCTGTTATTATTAGAGTCTACTGCTACTCCTATAATTTTCCCAAAAGCTTTATTCAAAATAATATCTTCAATAGATATTACCTCTTCAGCTTTTACCATTAAATCTTTCATTACAAATGTTTCATATCCAGCTTTACTTATAGTCATTGTATAGTTACCTTCATTGACATAAGAAATCTCAAAACTTCCATCTTCCTTACTGTTAGCTGTATACTTAAATCCATTATGACCCTCTAAAGATATTGTTGTATCCACCACTGCTTTACCATCTTCATCAATAACTCTTCCACTTAAAGATGCTGAATTTACTAATAATGTAAAATTAACATCTTTGGTTACTATTCCATTAACTATGTCTATATCTTCACAAGTAGCATCTGCATACCCTTCCTTAGTTGCGTATATTGTATATCCTTTTCCTTCTGGAATATCGCTTAAAGTGTAACTGCCATCATCACTTGTAAATGTAGAGAATTCAGCTCCATCTAATATACTATATACCTTCACACCTTCTAAAGCATTTCCTTTATTGTCAATTACTTTTCCTATTATTTTTCCACTTCCTACTTCAAGTTTAACTTTTGATACTTCACCAATCTTTATTTCAGTAATTGCTTGTGCATCGCCATAGCCATTTTTACTTACAGAAATCTTCACTTCATTACATGGTGATAAATTCACCATAAAGAAGTTTCCATATTTATCAGTTTTTCTAATATATTTTTCTCCATTTATTTCAATTACTACATTTGCATTAGTAATCTTATTTCCACCTGTTCCTACAACAGTTCCTGATAACATTCCTGTGGTGTATCCTTCCGTGTTATCTCTAAAAGATTTTAATGCCCTTAGTGCATATCCATCAAAATCAAATAAAGTAGTATTAGAAACCACATTGCTTCCAGCTTTATCCTCACTACCATCTTCTGCCTGACCTCTTTCCATAGCCCAACCAATACCTTCGTGATCTATCATAACTGGATCCCAGTACAAATCACCAATTATCCAGTTCTTTTCAGAAGTTCTTATACCATTAAATAATTCATCTAAGAACTCCTTTTGCCCTTGAGGAGAAGATTGGTGACTTTCAGGTCCATTATCAGCAAGTTGTCCTGGATATCCATCTGGTTTTGTAGGATTCCAATTATATCCTGTTTCTAAAATTAATATTGGTTTTTGATACTTTTCACCTAAATCATTAAACCATGGTATTATTTCCTCCACTGTCTTTTTAGTCCAGAAAGGATAATATGAACTTCCTATAACATCATAATTAACATTATATTTTTCACAATTATCTAGGAAAGTAACATACTTGTTAGTATTTCCAGCCATATCTAAATGTACTGCCACTGCAGTATTGGTTGATACTTCCTTTACAGCTCTATAACCAGCATTTAAGAATTTAGCAAGATTTTCAAAGTTGACAGTGCTTCCATAAGGATATAATATTCCATTTTGCATTTCATTGCCTAAAGAAATAAATTCAGGAGTTGTTCCCTGATCTGCTAACTTTCTCATGATGTCTTTTGTATAATCATAAATAAGCTCTTCTAATTTTGCTACAGATTCTTCTTCATTTAATCCTTCAATTTCACTGCGCCAAGAGGAAGGTATCTCCTGTGTTCCTGCATTAGGCCACCAATCACTATAATTAAGAGTAACTTCAATCTGCATACCCATTTCTTTAGATCTTAATGCTAAATCAAGAAGATCTTCTGTATTTTGATATCCATCTGGTAGATAATAATCTGGATTTGTTATTGAACCATGTTCTCTTCCCACATCATTATGTGTTCTAAGCCTTACAAAATTGAAGCCATTTTCAGCTAAAATATGAAAAACATCTCTAGCTTCTCCTTCTTCATCATAAAAAACAGCACCTTCATCTTCTAGCCAATTTACCATTGTTAGGTCTCCACCTTTAAGAAAAGTATACTTATTTTCATCATTAGCTATAGTAATACAGTCATAATTTGACCAATTACCAGCATTACCTTTAGAATAAAATCCTAAAGTAACTTGATTATTAGTTACTTCAAAATTTAGTACTACTTTTCTGAAATCATCACTGACAGGGATACTGGTTTTGGCACCAGTACCTCCAAAATCATTAGCATAAATATAATGTTCTTCTTGTCCGCCTCCACTAGCAGTATATGCTTCTACTCTATAATAACCATTTTCTAATCCTGTTATAGTTTGTTCTGTCCACACTTCATAATTATCTGAACTCCAATACCCCAAACTAGATGAATCATCATACCCCCATGAATTCTTCCAGTTGGCAGCATTAGTATTACCTTTAACAGTCCATCCATCAAGAGAACTTTTAAAACTATAATTAGTTATTACATCTTTTTCTGCAGACTCAGGTGATACTGTGTACATACCTAAAGAAAACATAGTAACTACTGCTGTAGATATAACTCTATTAAATGAAGACTTCTTTCCCAAAATTTTATCCCCCTTATACCTTAAATTCTAAACATTAGTTTTTAAAACCATCACTTTATACTTATCTAATTTAACTTCTCCTCTTACTTTACTACCACTTAGTAAATCTAAATACTCCTTATCTAGATTTACTGATTTTTCTTCCTCACTGAAGTTCATTAAAAAGATATATTTATTTTCTTCATCTTCTCTCAACTCAGCATTTACACCTAATGGAAGTTCAATATTGATGGCTCTCCTAAGTTCTAATTCATCAATTATACTACCAAAGAACTTAGTATCAAAATCATTAAATGTTCTTGCTGCTACATAATATGCATTACCATTTCCATACCTATTACGAGTTAAAGCAGGCATTCCTTTATAATAATCAGTGGTATACCTTGCTAAAACTTCTGCATTTTCAGCATGTATTACATCACAGTAATCTTTAACCTTATACTCTTTACCTTCATATTCAATATAATTTACATCAGTATCGTATAATGTATCTATTTCTTCTTCCCATATACCAGTGACCTCTCTTAATGGTCCTGGGAATCCTCCTAAGAAGCAAAGATCATTTTCATTAACTATTCCACTAAAATAAGTAGTTACAAAATTACCACCATTTCTTACAAAGTCATTTATTCTTTCTGCAACTCCTGGCTTAACCATATATAACATTGGTGCAATCACTAACTTATATTTACTAAAATCTGCATCCATAGTTATTACATCTACTGGAATTCCCTTTCTCCAGAATACTCTGTAATATTCTTCACAGCTTTCAATATAACCTTTATTTTCATTATTTAATGCTTGGCAATCATCTATTGCCCATCTATTTTCCCAATCAAAAATTATTGCTACTTCTGCATCTACACTTGTTCCACATACTTCATTGATTTTTTTTAAGCTTTCTCCAACTTCTGTTACTTCTCTAAATACTCTTGTATTTTCATGTCCACAATGGTCAACTACTGCACCATGAAATTTTTCAGAACTTCCTCTTCCTTTTCTCCATTGGAAATATTGTACTGAATCTGCTCCATGAGCTACTCCTTGTAATGATGATAAAAGGTGCATTCCTGGTCTCTTACCTTTATTAATCTTATGCCAATTTACTAAGCTTGGTGTACTCTCCATAATCAAGAATGGTTGTCCACCTTTCAATGATCTATATACATCATGAACAAAACCAACATTAGAAGCTAATTCTTCCGTAGTTTCCCAATTGTTATGCCAAGCTGGATATTCATCCCATGATACTATGTCAACTTCTTTAGCAAAATCACCATAATTTATTCCACCAAATAAGCCCATTCTAGGGTAATCACCCATAAAATTAGTTGTTACAGGTATATTAGGCGTTATTTCCCTAATTGGAGCTATTTCACTTTTATAGAAATCAATATGCATATCACTAACAAATCTTCGCCAATCTAAATTATGTCCATGAACTTGCATTTCTCCAAGTGGTGATGGACTTTCAATCTGACTCCAACTATTGAATTTATGACTCCAAAACCCTGTCCACCATGCTGAATTTAATTCATCTAAATTGTTATGATATTTTTCCTTAAGCCAATTTCTAAAACGTTCTTGGCATAATTCACAGTGACAATCTCCACCAAGTTCATTAGAAATATGCCATAAGATAAGTCCTGGATGATTCTTATATCTTTCAGCTAGCTTTCTATTTAATTCTGAAGTCTTTTGTCTATATACTGGTGATGTATAACAATGATTGTGCCTTTGTCCATGAAGGTTTTTAGTTCTATCTGCATTTACTCTTAAAACTTCTGGATACTTTTCTGACATCCATGCTGGTCTTGCTCCACTTGGTGTTGCAAGTATTATGTTTACTCCTGCTTTATATAAATCATCCATTATATTATCAAGCCATTCGAATTCATATTTTCCTTCTTCAGGCTCTATGGCACTCCAGCCAAAAATATTAATAGCAGCACAATTTATGTGTGCTAACTTCATAAGCCTTACATCTTCCTTTATTATTTCAGGATACTCAAGCCATTGATCTGGATTGTAGTCTCCTCCATGTAAAAATTCTTTTCCTATTATATTATTAAATAAATCATATCTTTTTGTCATAAATTTTCTCCTTTTATTCTCTGGTAACGAATACATTTTTAGTTTTAAAAAGTATATTTTTAAAATTGAAAGTTGTAACCCCACTTTAAAGGGGCTCCAAGGAAATATATATAATTAAAACATCATGATAATTTATAAGTTTAAATTATTCATTGTTTATAATAGTGTGTCTTACTCATTATAAGATTTTAAGAATTCTTCAACTTGTGCTTTACATTCTTCCGTAATCTTATCTAATCCAGCCTCTTTTAATTTAGTTTTATATTCTGCTATAGCTGCATTAACATCACTTACCATTCCTAAATCTATTGGAACACCATATTGAGTAACTACATTACCAACAGCACTCATTTCATTTTTCACCTTTGAATCATCAAATGTAAAAGCTGTAAGTGGATTATCTACTGTATCATTTTCTTTCCACTTATTAATAGTTTCTTGAACTATTGCTGGTTCAGTAGATGAAGTCATAGCATACTTAGATGAATACCATCCCCATGGACATACTTCTTCAGCTGGGTAATTTGAAGCATTTTCTGTTGGTGTATAATATTGGTTACCATCAGTTGTATAGTGCTTTCCTTCTACCCCATACCAAGTAAGTTTATTAATTTCTTCATTAGATCTTAATAATTCTATTGCCATTAATGCTCTTTCTGGATTTTTTGAACTAGCATTTATAGCCATACCACCATTTGTATATGGTTGAACAGTTTTAGATATACCTTCTGATAAATCAATTAATTGAGTATTCCATTCAGGATGAACATTATTCATTTCTGTAACGCTATTTGCAACTGATCCTAAATTCCAAACCATTACAGCTGTTTTTCCTGCTTCAAAATCATCATCTCTAGTAGCTTTACTTGATATTGAGTCAGCAGCCCAATATCCTTTATCAGCAAACTCCTTCATTTTAGTTGCATATTCTAAATACTCATCAGTATCAACAAAGGCAAACACCTCTCCTGAATTATCATTTACATCAAATCCTAAAGTTGGAGTTGGAGCTCCTGATATAGTATTAAATCCATATCTTTCAAGCATGTATGGCCATTGAAGATTTTGTCCTCCACCATTTGCTATTACTTTTATACCATTGGAGCTTTCACCTGTTGCTACAGCATCCATAAATTTTTCTAATTGATCATAAGAAGTTATTGAGTCAAATCCATATTTGGCCATTAAGTCTCCTCTAACACCAAATACATTTATTCCATATTCACTCTTATCATTTGGAACCATATATACTTTTCCATCTATTTTAGCTTGGCTCCACCCCTCTTCCGGTTCACTTGCATAAATATTTGGTGCATATTCTTGAAGCATCTCATCTGATAATTCTAAGAAACCGTTTTTAGTTGCCACTTGACTATAATATCCCCATCCTGAAGCTGTAAATATTAAATCAAAATCTTCACCTGATTGGAATAATAATTGATATTTTGTTGCTAAATCTGACCATGGAATAAAATTTACTTGTAAAGTTGCATTTATTTCTTCTTTCATTATTGAATTTACTTTGTCATATACTTCATCGAAGTCTGCTGGTTTATCACCTATTAAATACATCTTTAATGTTACTTCTTTATCTGTTAATACCCCAGATGCTAGTGTTCCTGCTGTTCCTGAAGAACTTGATCCACAACCTACCATCATTGTTCCTGCCATTAATGTACTTAGTGCTATAGCAGACATTCTTTTTACTAAATTTCTTTTCATCTCTTTTCCTCTCCTTACCATAAGAATTACTATCTATTGTTTTATCAGCCCTTTACAGCTCCAATTGTCACACCACTTACAAAATACTTTTGAATAAATGGATAAACTAATATTATTGGTCCTGTAACAATTACTGTAAGTGCCATCTTTAACGATTCACTTGGCATTTCAATTGCTCCTGATACTGCTGAACTATTTTGTGCTAGTATCGTCTTGTAAGCTTCAATATTATTAACTATTTTATATAAATAGTATTGAAGTGAATATAAATTTTCATTATTTATAAATAACATTGAATTATACCAGTCATTCCAATATCCTAAAGCTATTAAAAGACCAACTGTTGCTAATGCTGGTTTAATTAATGGTAGTATAATCTTCACAAATATTGTAAAGTCCCCTGCACCATCAATCTTAGCTGATTCTGTTAAAGCTTGTGGAATTCCTCCAATATAACTTTTCATAAGTATTATATTGAAAACACTAAGCATTGGTGGTATTAATAAAGAAAGATAAGTATCTTTTAACCCTAAATATTTAACCATTAAAATGTACCATGGTACTAATCCACCATTAAATAATGTTGTAAAGTAGAAGTAAAATGAAAATTTATTTCTCCACTTAAAATCTTTTCTTTGTAAAACATAAGCTGTCATTGCCACTATAAATAACCCACAAGCAGTACCAATTATAGTAAGACTTATAGTTATCCCATAGGCTCTTAAAATTGCCATTGGTTCCTTTAATGCAGTTCCATATGCACTAAGTGATAATTTACTTGGTAAAAGTGAGAAACCATTAGCAATGATTTCTTTTTCATCTGTAATTGACCCCATAACTACAATAAGAAATGGAATAAAACAAAACAGTGCAATTAAAGTAACTACTGTATAACTTAATATATTAAACGCTTTTATATCCTTTGACTTTTTCATCAAACATCACCTCCTAGAATAATGAATAATCTTTATCATATGATTTAACAATCTTATTAGTAATAATAATTGTTATGAAACAGAATATTGATTGATAAAGACCTGCAGCTGCTGACATCCCAACTTCTCCTGATTGTATCAGTGATCTAAAGGTAAATGTATCTATAACATCTGTAATTGGGAATAATGGTCCATTATTTCCTACCAGTTGATAGAACATTTGGAAATCTCCTCTGAAGATATTACCTATTGATAATAATGTTAAAATTATTAACGTTGGAACAAGACAAGGTATTGTTACCTTAAATATTCTTTGGAATATGTTTGCTCCATCTATTTGTGCTGCTTCATAGATTTCTTGGTCAATTCCCATTATAGCTGCTAAATATAATACTGTTCCATATCCAACATTTTTCCATGCACAGAAAGCAGTAATTATTATTGGCCATACCCACTTAGTCCCATAAAAATTGATACTTTCCATACCTAATTTATTTAAAATTGTGTTTACTGTACCATAATCAACATTTAAGAAATTATAAGCAATCATTCCCACAACTACCCAAGAGATAAAGTATGGTAAAAACATTGCTGTTTGTGTAACTTTTTTGAAATACTTGCCTCCAATTTCAGATATAAATATAGCAAGTCCCATCTGTAATACTGTATTTACTACTATAAATCCTACATTATATAGAATTGTATTTCTAGTTACTGTCCATGCTTGTCCAGATTTAAAGAAATATTCAAAGTTACTGAAACCTACCCATGGACTTCCAAAAATACCTTCCCTAAAATTATAACTTTTAAATGCTACTATTGCCCCACTCATTGGCAAGTAACTGAAAATAAAGAAATACAAAAATGCAGGAATAAGCATCATAAGTAAAACTCTATTCTTTCTTAATGCTCTAGTAAATGATGACTCTTGCTTTATTCCTGCAGTCGAAATCTTATCATCACTAAAAACATTGTTCTCAATTTGATTTTCCATTGTCAATCCCCCTTATTATACGTTTTCATCTCATGTATAAATAATAACATCTTATAAAAGATGTAATTATGGTAAAATTCTTTGATTATAGTAAAATATTTTTATTTTAAACATTTACATAAATAAATTATCTCATTTTTACCTTTTTATTGAAATATATTCTTTTTTAATGTTATACTTTTATATGATATCTAATGGAGGTGGATTATGATTAAAGTACTTATTGCAGATGACGAAAGATTTACTAGACAAGGTATCCTAGATATGGTTGACTGGGACAAGCTTAATGTAAGCGAAGTCAAGGAGGCTTATGATGGTATTAATGCTCTAGAAATATTAAAAGATTTTGAACCAAACATACTTCTGACAGATGTTCGTATGCCTAGACTAAATGGCATAGATTTAGCATTTAAAACAAGGGAGCTTTATCCTAACTGCATGATACTCTTTATGAGTGGTTATTCAGATAAAGAATATTTAAAATCTGCTATTAAGCTAAAAGCTATCAATTATGTTGAAAAACCTATTGAAATTGAAGAGTTGGAGGAAAATTTAAATAATGCTATCCTTGAATTTGTAAAAAATACTACTATTCATAATAGCATTGAACATACTATTGCCAATGAAATATCATCTATAGATAATTCTGTAGCAGTTAAATCTATAATAAGTTCTTACTTTCCTAAAGATTTCAATGACAAATTAGTTGATGGCCATTATGTAAGCGTTTTAATAAAGATTTACAAAAATATTCCAAACAAGTATTTGTTTATAGATAAAATTCGTGAAATTATTCATGATTGTGGATTAGAAGGCTTTGTTTCAATGCAAAATGAACAAGATATAGTATTACAGATTTTTTTCTCAAAGAATATTAAATCAATACATAATTCAAATGTTTTCCAAAGCTTTTTTGCTACTTTAGATGAATATATTAAAAATTATAGCCAATTTTATATATTTGTAGGCTCTATTGTTACCAATATGCAGGATATGCATAAATCATATGCATATGCTTCTTCATTAGACACTTTATCCTTTTTTAAAGATTATAATTCAGTGATTTATTTTGAAGAAATTCCTCATAAAACTTGTGCCACTATTGATTCTAATGCTTATTCAGATTTTAAGAGAAATTTGAATAATGAAGATAAACAAGCTGTCTTAAATGATATTAATAATATAACATCAGAATTTATGCTTAATTGTGGTACAGACATCAATGAAATAAAAAATGTATATAATAAATTTCTAATGCATATATTTAATTTCTGTCATAGCAGAAATATTAATCTTAATAATTCTGTAAATGAAAATACCAACTTTAATGCTATACTGCAATTTAATAATATCTTTGAAATAAAGCATTATTTATTAGAAATAATCAAAGATGTATTTTCATGTTTAAAGGAAAAAGATATCTATAATGAGCCAGCATTAAATATAATCAAATATATTAATGAACATTATAATAGCTATGACTTGTCTTTAGAAGATATCAGTAAGAATACATTCTTAACACCTGCATATATATGCGTAATCTTCAAAGATTATACTGGAAAAACTGTTAATAAATATATAACTGAATATAGGATAATACAAGCTAAGGAACTGTTGAAGGATTCAAATATAAAAATGAATGATATTGCTTTAAAGGTTGGCTATAAAGATGGTAATTATTTTGCAAAGATATTCAAGAAAGAAACAGGCTATACCCCTTCAGAATATAGAAGGAAATTTTTATAATGAAATTACCACTGTTGCATAATATGAAATTATTTAAAAAATTTGTATTAACATATTGTATCCTTTTAATTATACCTGTTTTAATAATTTCTTCTTATGCCTATGCTAATCTTTCAAATATAATAACTGATAATTTCCTTAACTCAGCCAGTGAATCCTTTGAACAATCATTAGATTATATGAACTATACAGTTTATAAAATTTTTGATACATCTAACACCATAGTCGTAAACAATACAGTTACTGATATATTAACTCGTGATGTTGAATCTTATGCTTTAACTGATCAGATATATGATTTTTCTAACCTTCAATCGTACCTTTGCTCCTTTGAAAATAATCTGGATATAAAAAAAATAAATCTTTATATAAACGATAAATTTATTTATTCCAGCGAAAATGTGAATTTTTTTAAAGCTAGCTCTTTAGAAAAAACAAAGGCTGAAGATTGTATCGTAAGTACTAATGCAAGATTTATTTGGGGATCAATGTGGTATCTCAATGAAAACACTGTAAATGATACACTGTTTCTCCTTAAAAGTATCAAGAATCCTGATGATCTTTCAAAGGATATAGGCTTTATTAGGATTAATTTTAGAAAGAGCATAATTCAAGATATACTAGATAAAATTAGCCCTCTTGATGATGTTTTCAGCTTTGTAATTAATTCTGATAATAAAATAATAGCATCTTCAAGAGATTTAAAGGACTTATATGATAATTCCTCTATAAACTTAGAACTTATAAAAAATGCTGCACAATTATCTAATGAACTTATTACCTTTGATGATGGTAAATTTTATCTGCAAAGTGCTTCTATAGATAAAACTGATTGGTATATGGTAAATGTACTTTCCAAATCCAGTATATTATCTACTATTAAAATACAGCGTAATTACTTATTTATAATTGTGGTTTTAACAAGTATAATGGCAATAATATTAGCTGCTTATTTTGTTAAGCTAATTAATAAAAGATTATTCCAAGTTATTGATGGCATGCGTCAAGTTCCCAATGGACAATTAAATAAATATATAGAAAATGATAGTTCAGATGAAGTTGGAGAACTTATTGATAATTATAATTATATGATCAGTAAAATGTCTGTACTTATAGATGAGCAATACAAACTAGGAAAAGAGGTTAAAAATGCAGAGCTAAAAGCATTGCAATCACAAATTAATCCACACTTCCTCTATAATACACTTGATATGATTAACTGGATGGCTTATAGAAATATGAATAAAGAAATAAGTATTGCTGTTAAAAACTTAGCTAAGTTTTATAAACTTTCATTAAATAAAGGAAAAGATATTGTTACTATAAAAGATGAAGTAGAACATTCTAAGCTTTACGTAAATCTACAGAATATGAGATATGACAATAGAATTACCCTAACAACTAGACTAGATGAAAACTTAATGAATTGCTCAATTCCTAAAATTACTTTTCAGCCTATAATAGAAAATTCCATTAATCATGGCATACTAGGAAGGGGCATGGAAAAAGGTTCTATACTTATCAGTGGCTATATATCTCAAAACAATCTTATAATTCAGATTTCCGATGATGGTATAGGTATTGAAAAGGAAGTGTTACCACTTATATTAAAAGAAAATAATTTACAGACAAAAGGTAGTGGCTATGGTTTAAAAAATATTAACCAGAGAATTAAAGTACTTTATGGTGAAAGCTACGGCTTATCCTTTACCAGCAACTATAGCTTTGGTACTACTGTAGAAATAACATTGCCTGTAATAATATAATTTTTAAAGAAAGGACTATATTATGAGTAAAAATAAAGATTTTTTTGATAAACCACTATTCACACTACCAAGTTATCTATTTTGGTTCTTACAAGGAGGTGCCTACTTCTTTATCACTAACATATTGCTAGTTTTATTTATAACAGCAACAGCTATTAATCCTGACTCCTTTAACTTAATAATTTTATTTATTTCCTTGATTCCATTAGGACCATCATTATCAGCCTTATCAGCTTCTACTTCTGAAATATTAAGAGAAAAATCAATTTCCTTCTCTTCGTATTTCTTTAAGTCATACAAAGATAATTTTGTAAGTAGCCTAAAACTTTGGCTTATAATACTTTTTCTGCTATCTCTTATGTTTGTGGATTTTCAATATTTCTTTTTAAACATGCCAAAATATGGCATACATGTTGTATTTGAAATTCTTGCAATATATATAGCTCTTTTAATCCTATATGCTATTCCAATAAATTCTCGCTTTGAAATGAAAACAAAAGATATATTTATATTGTCATCATATTATATTATTAAAAAACTTCCTATAACTATCTTAAAATCTGCAATACTTGTGGGAAGTTTTTACTTAGTATCAAAGACTACATCACTACTTATAATAGTTTTGCCAAGCATAATATCCTTTATTTTTTCTTTCTATGATAATACTATATTTACTGATATAGAATGTAGTCAGAAAACTGCTTAAATAGAATTGGGCTATAAAAAAGCCTTTGAAATCAAACAACCATATTAGTAAAAAAATTAATTATACCAAAAATCGCTGCAAGTTTAATACCTACAGCGATTTTTTACACTTCCCTTTTTATACAATCATGAATAACAAGTAACTAACTATAATTCCAATAGATGGAATATATAAAATATATTTATTTTTTACTTTATCTTTAATCTTTAATACAGTTAACATTAACATTGTACTGATTATACCAAATATAACTAAGTTTCTTGTTTGACTTTCTGCAAAATCATAAACTGTTCCACCAATAAATAGCACATCAGATATAAAAATAATTAAGAAATTAAATAAATTGCTTCCTACAATATTTCCTACAGATACATTAAAATTGCCAATCTTAACAAGAGAAACACATGATGTAAGTTCTGGAAGCGAAGTTGCAATACCTAATAATAAAGCTCCTGCTAAGCTTGCACCTAAATTAAGTCTAGCTGCTATAATATCAGTAACATATGTAATTAATATACTTGATATTACTAATCCAATGCTCACTAAAATAAATCTTATAATTATTTGTTTTAATGAAAGTGATGTTGTTACAGCTGTTTCATCTTTAAATTCATCTGCTGTTCCACTATCATCATTGGACATAGTCTTTACTCCTAATGTATATAATACTAATATTATTATTGAAGTTATTGAAATTGTTACTACTTCAAAATTGACTATATTCAACATATTCAAAGCCACTGCTACATATATAGCAAGTGTAACCCATGCAGTATAGCTATGACTTTTAGATATATTAGACTTTTTAAAATTGCTTGTCCATAAAATAATAAGCATTGCTATAATGGTCATATTAAATAAATTGCTTCCTAAAATATTTCCCAAAGAAAGCCCAGGATTCTTTAACCATACTGTTGATGATAAACTTGTTAATAATTCTGGAAGTGATGTTACTGCTGATAACAAAACTCCACCTATAAATGCCCCTGATAATTTGGTGTTCTTATCTAATAAATCAACATATACAGATGCCTTAATAGATAATAATACTACCGCTATTGCTAGTGCTAAGTAAATTAAATAAATCATATAAATCCCTCCATTGCTTTGTCCCGCAAAAAAACGAGACTTACAGATAGCATGTCTCTAAACATACTATCTGTAAGTCTCGTTATTTAAGATAATACCAGACCATAAAGGCCATGATTGTTGATATTATCACAGTAATTCACTGCTAACTACTCCCCTACAGGACTTATTATATTGATTATATACTTAAAACAATATAATTTCAAGAAGTTTTTTATTTTATTTCACCTTATCTAAAAGATATTTCCTATTATTTATTACACTGCTATGATTAGGTACATATCTGGCTGCTAGTTCATTATATTCATTTGCTTTATTGAAATCACTTATCTTGCTATAACACACACATAATTGAAGAGCCGGTACCCACGTATACATAGCACTATTAACTAAGTTCAAACTTCCTGGTTTTGGCGGATTGTTTATGGCATTTTCATACCAAAAAACTGCTATTTCATATTTTTCCTTTTCATAAAATGTATAACCAATTCTACAGCAGAGATCACTAGATGGAATATCATACTGTAAGCCCTTAAACAAATACTCTTCTTCCTTATCCTTATAACCAATAAATCCATAGCATTCTGAAATCTTTATAAGAGCCTGTTTTATATCTTCAATCCACCCCTTTTTTGTATCTATAAAATCATTATATGCTTTTATAGCTTCCAAATAGTATTCATTATCATAAAGCTCATTACCATAATAAAATAAATCTCGTGGTGAAAATTCTTCATTTTTAAGTATCATCTTACGAAATATTTTTAAATTTCTATCGGTATATTCCTTATCTTTTAAATGATTTACAGCAATATCTGCATTTAAAGTATTTCCATAAACCTCTAAATATTCATGAACCTTTCCTATCCAAATATAATTATTTTCTCTTTTTACTATCCTATTTCGCCTCAAAGAAACTATTGGATTATTATTCTCATCTATTGATAATACATACAGCATTGATACTGCATCTACATTTCCATTCAAACTTTTCTTCAATAACTTTAGCTTCCGCTGATCTTCTTTTTCCAAAACATCATCGGCATCCAACCATAATATATAATCCATCCTTGCCTTGCTAAAAGCGAAGTTTCGAGCCTCTGCAAAATCATCTTGCCAAGGAAAATCATAAATATCTGCTTTATATTTTTTAACCTTATCTTTGGTACTATCTTGTGAACCAGTATCTACTATAATTATCTCATCTACTATATCAATTACTGTATTAAGACACCTCTCTATAACCTTTTCTTCATCTTTTACAATCATACATAAACTTATAGTACTCATTGATACCTCTTAAAATCTTTCTTTCACTATCATATTAATTTTAAGTTTATCTTTTTGTTACTTAAGTATAATAATATGTTTTATTTATCTCCAAGTCTATTTTGCTCGAACCTAATTAAATTAAAATTCATATTATGATATTGAGTTAAACTAAATTACTTTTAGATTAAGGAGTTGATTAACATTGAAAAAAGGAATAAAAATAGCTTCAACTGGAAGCACCTATATTGCTAGTGGAACACCTGACAGTAATTTTTCTTCATCTTCCAGCTTGCTAGTAGGAAATTTATCTTCTTGTTGTCCAGCCGCAAATGAATATAGATCTATAATTAGTTTTGACTTAACTAATTTTTCATACCCAATAAAGATGGCTGTACTTTATTTATATGTAGAAAATATTCAGTCTACTACAGACTGTAATCTCTCTATATCAATAAGTAATAATACAACTACTGTAGATACAGACACTGTAACTTGGAATACTGCACCTGCAGTAGATTATTATTCTACACTTAACTATAAATTGCTTACATCTGATATAGGGTGCTATATAAAATTAGATGTTACACCAATAGTTAGATGTTGGCAATGTACTACCGGTGTAAAGAGCATCACTTTAAGTTCTAACAGCATCATAAACCGTGCTCCTCTTATTACTATTGCATCTACAAACTCTTGTAATCCACCAGTGTTAGCAATTGCTCCTGTAAAGTGCTGCAACCCTGACCCTTGTTGCAACGGTTATAATCCATTCCCTTGTTCATTCCCACCATGTTGTCCTTGCCCAACAGGAACAACAAACCAAAGTGGTGCATGTACACCTGCAAACTTTGATCCTGCTTTAGCAGCTTTCTACTCTGCTGGACAAGTTATTAGATATAATAATCAGCTATATCTAGTAAATGCTAACAATCCTCAAGGAATCCCTGGAACCTCTGCTGACTTCACATTATTAAGTTCAACTGGAACTACTGGACCTCAGGGGCCTACTGGTGCTACCGGACCTCAAGGTCCTACTGGTCCTCAAGGCCCTACTGGTGTCACAGGTACTGTTTCAAGTGCCTATGGAACATTTACAAGCACAGGAGGAAGTACACCATTAAGTACAACTGCTGCTCCTATAATTCTTACTACTACTAATGTTGCTTCTAACATGTCACTAAATCCAACCACTGGAACAGTAACACTATCAGAACCTGGAACTTATAAAATAACTTATGTTGTAGTACCTTCTGCTACAGTTCCAATAGTTACTGTTGGCTTAAGTTATAATGATTCAACTACACCTTCAGCTGCATCAACTTCTACAATAAATACAAGTACAAATCCTAATGTGCCAATAGTTGGTCAAGAAGTATATACAACAACTACAGCTGGCACAACTGTAAGAATTATTGCAACTGGCGCAGATCCAGGTTCCCTAGATTATAGTAATGCTAATCTATCAATAATTAAAGTAAGTAATTAGACAATTGATTATTTCTAGTAGATAATAAAAATCAGCTATTTAACCTAATAGCTGATTTTTATATTTAAAAAAATTAATCTCCTACACCAAAATCAGTGTTATTATATAACACTTCTATATATTGATAATCCTCTAGATACTTAAAATTATCAGTAAACCACTGTACAAGCTCTTCATCTCTTTTTACATCAGTGGTATTATTAATAAATACATTTATTGTGGCATACTTAAAGTTCTCTAAAACAAGATTTATATCTCGCTTTATCATTTCCTTTGTCTGCCCCTTAATTCCTACAAGAAGGCATACAGATTGAAAACTTTCTTTCACTTCATCTACAGTTTTAAAATTAGCATTTTTATTTAATACTAAATTTCTAAAGCTATTATCAAAAGTCTCTACGCCAATCTTAAAAATTATTTCAATACCAAAGAAATCTCTCATTTCTTGTAACCTATTTTTATAACACCAATGGCTTTCCAAAAATAATTTTTTTATCTTCTTTTCAACAACTATCTTCTTAATATACTCTAAGCTCTCTCTTGGTATTTCAAAGCAACTTCCAGAATTAATTACCTCCAAAACCCCAAATTCTCCTGTTATATTATTCAGTACTTCCTTATTAAGTTTATTTATTTCTGCTATATTATCATCATTATCATCAATGTAATCACAAAAAGCACATTTACCCCAAATACAAGGTAGTGCCTTAAGCAACACTATTTCTCTTAAATTCTTATTAATTACCTTACTATATCTATCCATATTTCACCTAAACTGCTGTAATTTTATTTTTTATATCTCTTGGAATCACTTTTATAGCTGCTAATACTAAATAAACAATCAATATCTTATCTAAAAGATCCGTTACTATTTGTGTTAAAAATACACCAAGAACCATACTAATACCATTATTTCCTAATATCCCCACAATAATAGCACTACCTGCTGAAGTAACTCCACCAAAAACATAAGCTGCTATACATGCTGAAACAAAAGATACTGGTATAGCCATTAAAATTATACCTAAAATACTTTTCTTACCATTGAATAATCCCCTTCTATAAAATATTCCTGAACATAAAGCAATTATTATTTGAGCTGGAATAAAGTATAAGGCACATGGATCAAAAGTTATATAATTTACTATATATGATACCACTCCTGTTAATATTGCAGGTACAACTCCAAATAAGAACCCTACAAGAACTGTACCAATTGAATCAAAATATATAGGTAATTTTAAAGAAATTGCAATAAGTCCTCCAATAAAATTTAATGCTATAGCTAACGCCATAATAGTTATTTTCAATGTATTATTATTTCTCATAAAAAACTCCTTTCAAACTCCATATTTACAATTTTCTAAAATTATATTAATCCCTTCCTTTCTACAAAAAAGAACCATCCTAGAATGGTTCTTTTCATATAACTTATACCTCAAATAAAACCTCTAAGACATAAGTCTTAGAGGTTCATAAAAAACAAACATATAAATGCAAATTAATAAAGTAGCTTACAGCTAATTATAATCCTAGTTTTTTATAGAGGGATGGTATTGACGAACCTCTCCTAAGAATTCTCTTAGATTTCTATTAATTTATTTCCACTTAAAAAGTCTCTTTCAAATATATAGCATTAAAAAGAAAATTTCAATACTATTTTTTAATTAAATTATTATACATCTTTTCAGCATCTGCTTCAACTTCACTGTTTAATAAGAATAATGATACAAAATTACCATCAACTTCAATAGTTGCATTCTCAGCTACTTCTTGTTCTTCTGGATAAAAAGCCTGCCCTACCTTATCTTCTAAAACTTTTTCCATTGAATTCTTAACATTTTCAACTTTTCCATCCTTAGCTTTTACAATCATAATAAATCCTGGACCTGGTCTTCTTTCTGTTTCATATATTGCATAATTTTCTACATCATCAAGATTTAAATGATATACTTCTTCTACCATATCAGAATCAACTTCCTTTGGTGATATTAAGTAATCTGCTTCTATCAGTTTTTTTGCTATTTCTTTTGATGTAATATTACTGCTTACATCACTATTTTTTCCACAACCAACTAAAACACTGCTCATCATAACAAGTATAAGTCCACTTATTAATATTTTTTTCATTGAAAAATCCCACCTTATATGTAATTTTCTTTTATTATAATTAGACTATTAATTATAATAAAAGTTCCATTAAACTTATATTTTTATTTTATCATAAAAAATATAAGTTTAATTTTAAATAATCTATATTTTTTAATACTACAAATAATATATTATTTTATCTATACTTATGTTTAAAACATCAACTAAATTTATACATTTATTAATTTTTGAATTATCATCACTTTGTAATACTCGTACAATTGGACGTGAAGGAAATCCATTAATAGTTCCTTCAACTAATACTATATCACCATTACTTAATTTAAGCATAGTACCTTTTAAAAATGGTATTGCCTTTTTATAGAAAACTTCTACAATTTTATAATCAAAAGCAGTCCCTATATGTGCCATTATTCTTTCTAAAATATTATTAGGTAAGTCTGATTGAAGAATTAGTTCACTATTTACTAACTTATCATAAAAATCTACAATAGCTATTATTTTACTATATTCATTTATCCTATTTCCTTTAATTCCCCTTGGATAACCACTTCCATCAACATGTTCATGATGATATAAAATTGGAAAAAGAACATCTCTACTTACATCAGTATATAAGTATAAATAATTATATCCTTTTTCACTATGTGTTTTTACTACTTCCTCTTCATCATTTGATAATTTAGTAGATTTATATATTATTTCTTTAGGTAAAAAAGCATATCCTAAATCATGTAAAATTGCTGCTATTCCTAATCGTCTTAGTTTGTCTATATCATAATTTAATTCAATTCCTATAATAAGAGATACTACAGCTACATTTACAGAATGTTGAAAATATTGGCTTTCAAAATCTCTTACATCAATTTGTTCTATAGTTAAACTATTTTTCTTCAATAATTCATCAATTATTCTATTTACTAAATTTAAAATTTTTTCTATATATACATTATTTATTTCTTTAGTTCTTTTTATTGATGTTAAATTAGAAAATTCATAAGACATCTTTTTTAACTCTAATACTGCTTCTCTTCTTAATTCTGGACTAATAACATCATCAATTATATCTTCTCTACTTTCATCCATTATATATACATATATAATTTTATTTTTATGCAATAATTCCATCATATTTTTATCTATTTTCATACTTTTACTAATTAAAAGCTTTCCACTAGAGTTATATATATCCATTGCAGTTATACTATTTTCTTTTAAATATCTTAAAGGTATTCTTCTCATAATATACTCCCAAATAACTAAATTAATACTTGTATACTTTAATAAGCATACATATTTAATATTTCGTATTTTTCTTTTTAAACTTTATTTCTTAAATAATTACTCGAAAGTACTCGTAAAAATTCGTATGAAAATTAACTTTACTCAATTTACATAATTTTACTTTTAAATTATAATTTATTTATATAAACAGTATTTTAACTAATTATTTTTTATGTAAAGCATAGGAGTGAAATATGGAAAATAATCATTTTGATTTAAATGCAAAACGAAGGATGCTTTACAAAAGAAAGAAAATAAGGAGGCTACTAAAACTATTTCTTACATCATTTTTTTCTTTAATGATAGTATTAGGCATTGCTTCTTCTTATATAAAAAACAATACAAATATAACAACTCTTAATAAAAATGCACTAAAAAATAAAATTTCTTCCACTCAAGAAAGTAAAGATAACTTTAAGGTCTGCATAGACCCTGGTCATGGTGATGAAGACATAGGTGCAAAAGGAATAAATGGCTCCTATGAAAAGAATCTAGTATTAAATATAGCTTTGGAACTTGGAAAGATTCTTAAAGAAAAAGATATTGATGTAGTTTATACCAGAATTGATGATAATCTTCCTTGGTCTCAATCTGCCAATGATAGTCTAAAAGAAAGATTAAAAGTTTCTAAAATATCTAATGTGGACGTTTTTATATCCATCCACTGTAATAGCGATTATACTGCCACCGATGCTAAAGGAGTGGAAACTTGGTACAAAAATGGTGATGATGCAAGCTATACGTTTGCTTCCTACCTTCAATATGAGCTAGGCCAACTGGACTATACTTATAATAGAGGCTTAAAAACTTATGAAAGTAAAGATGATGCCTTAGCTGTTTTAGAGCTTAATGAAAATACAGCTGCTTTAGTTGAACTTGGATTTTTAAGTAACTCTCAAGATGAAAAATATCTTACTTCAAATGTTGGACAAAAAAACTGTGCTGAAGCTTTATCAAAAGCAATACTAGATTACAAAAAAAATGTACTAGCCAATAAGAAATAACTTAAAGTTAAAAATTGACTTAACTAATTATGAATTTTTAAATCAACTCACAAAGTTTAAGAAATTTAAATTAATTCTAGAGTTTCACTGCTAATTTAGTAAAACCTCTATTAAACATTTATCTATCTAATCTATAGCCAGTTATAAATTTTGCAATACTTTACCAAAATAGCTTTAGAAACTCTTAATTAAGTTTAATATTTCTGTAGCTTTTATACCTTTAAAACTGATGCCTGTGATATATAATTTTCTAATATTTGAGGTGCTAATAAATAAAGGAGCCCATTACCTACTAAAGTCTTCTTAAATCCTAATGAAGCAGTATGCCTTATTAATTGAGCATAAAGTTCTGTTTCACTCATTTCTCGCCCAAAATCCTTTCTTGACCAGTTTATTATTAAAGCTAATGCTCCACTTACATGAGGTGTTGCCATTGAAGTTCCTTGCAAATTAGCATATTTATTATTTGGGTAGGTAGACATTATACTTACTCCTGGTGCTACTAAATCTACTGATTTATTAGAATTGGTAAAGCGGGCAATATTTTTACTATAATCTACTGCTCCAACTGAAATACATTCACTATAAACTGCTGGATAGCTTAGTTCTTCCGTATCTCCATCACTATCACCTTCATTGCCTGCTGCACATACTACCAAAATATTACTCTCTACAGCTTTCTTTATGGCTTCATGAATTAAAGGTGTTTCTTCCGTACTACCAAGAGACATTGATATTATATTCACCTTTTTTCTTACTGCATAATTAATGGCCTTTGCAATATCTTCTTCAGTGCCTTGTCCCTTTTTATTTAATGCCTTTAAAATAAGTAAACTGCATAAAGGTGCTACACCTACAACTCCTTGTCCATTTTGACTTGCTCCAATAGTCCCTGCCACATGAGTGCCATGACCTAGATAATCTGTTACAATTTCAGGATCACCACCATCGTCTTCCGTAAAATTATATTTACCGATTATCCTATCTTTTAAATCTACATGAGTACAGTCACAACCTGAATCAATAATTGCAATAACAACTCCTCTTCCTCTATCTCCTTTATTCCAATATTCTGGAGCCTTTATCATTGCTACACCCTTGGGAATTTCATTTGTATCTTCCACTACGCTCATAACCTTAAAAGTACCTAAGGCAATTATTTTTTTATTATCCATAAACATCTTCCCCCTTTACCTATCTACACCATAAATTGGTTCTGTAAAGTATGATATTTCCTAGAAAATCCTTCTTAAAGCCAATAATTATAATCACCTCTATATTTAATTACTCACTTTATAATATTCTATAAAAAATATTATGTTACTTATTATAAAAAGGTTCTTTAATTTGAATAAGAGTTTTCAAAACGAAGTTCCTGCTAATGTTATTTTACTTGCATATTATAAAAATATAACTGGTCTATACCTTAAAAAAAGTACCCAGTTAATAGGTACTTTAAACTTATTCAAATATATCACGTAAATTTATTTTTAAATCTGGAAAAACAACTGATTCATACTCATCATTATTTTTGTATACATTCACTATTTGATATGCTCCATCAATTAATTTATGTTGTACGATAAATCCAGTTTGTTCAAAATATTAATCCATTATCATATTCAGCTTTTCCATCATAGTGAGCATATACTGTCTCGTCTGTATCTCAAATAATATTTTTATGTAAATTAAATTTTCTTATGGTCATTATAAAGTCAATTAAGATAATGACTATTTATAATGGAACTATTATACTAAATCCACAAATATTATCTACTTTGTTAATACTAAGATTTGTTATATTTATGAATTTATACTTAATATATTAAACTATTTTTTTAATTTTTCTTATTCTTCTGATAAAATATAAACTCCCGTAAAGGGGTTTATATTTCTAAAAACAATAACTAAGATCTTTCATTACCTTCATAAAAAGCCATTCCACTAGTTACATCTACTACATCAAAGCCCTTATACTTTAATTCTCTACATGTAATAGCACTTCTTCTGCCTGCTTTACACATTATGTAATACTTTTTATCCTTTTCTAAATATTTATCTGGATTATTTAATAAAGTATCCATTGGTATATTTTTAGCAGTTCTTAAACTTCCACATTTAAATTCATGAGGCTCTCTTATATCTATTAAATTAATTTCTCCAATAAGCTCATCAATTTCGTTTATATCTATTGTTCTTTCATTAAGATTAAAATTAAACATTTTTCTTCCTCCAATTATTTATTTACTATTTTTATATTTTAACATATTTGAATAAAAAAATAGTCATAAATAATTGCCATGAGAAAATCTACCTATTAATAACTTTAACTTGAAATGATTCCATAACTTCTAATGACTTCTTATGCATTTCTTCATCAAAACCAGCAGTAAGCGAAGCATCCACAATTATTTCTGCATTAACAAATTGAGATTGAAAAGTAACTGCATTACTAATAACGCATATATTGGTCACAACTCCTACCAACTCTATTTCTTCAATATCATCATAAACCTTTTTAGCAATGTCCAACATATCTTCCGGTGATAGTCCAAAGGACTTTTTATTATAATGAAGTGTATTTTCTACATCTTTGAACTTCTTTAACTCTCCATATAAATCGTGTCCTTCAGTATCTATGATACAATGCTTCACTGGCAACTTTTTGCCTTCCCTAGTATGTAGATAATTTTCAAAATGAGTGTCATAAGTAAATATTACTTTATCTCCCCTATTTAAATATTCCTCTATCTTATTACATATGCCTTTTTCTAAAGTTTCTGCTTTTACAAAACCTAAAGCACCGTTAACAAAATCATTTTGATAATCAACTACTACAAGTAACTTTGCCATAATATATTATCCTCCCACTTTTATTAATATAAAAAAATAAATACCATCATATGTGTATATACACTTGTAATAGTATTGTATATAGATACTTTTTTCAAGCTTTTTTATAATCTTTTTTCCATATAAAACTTGAAAATATATAATTTTTATACGTATATAAGCGAACTACTTTATTAAATTAATTAATTATCTTAATTATTTTTAGCTTATTGTAATTTTTTTCCACAAAACATATAATATTATTATGATTTATTTAATAAGGAGATGAAGCTTTGGAAAATAGTAGTTGCAAGAAGAATTTTTTTGAGGTTTTTTTAGAAGAAAGAATAATCCCTGATCCAGATATTCTTTTAGGAAAAGCCTTAAAATACTTAAAAAATACCGGAAGAAAAGTTTCACTGATTGGGTTTGATGAAACTTCTGCCCCTATAGTAAATATCGATGAGGAATCATACATTTTCGATAAGTACTTTGGAATATGGGAGCATGCTAGGTTTACTAAAACAAATAAAGAGGCTACAGACTCAACAGCTTCTGAAAGAAAGATTAAAATTGAATCATATTTATAAATATGTAATTCATGATTTTAATTAATATTACTTTCTCAAAACAATTAACCTAAAAGGACAACTAATAATTTTAGCTGTCCTTTTATATTGCTTCTTTCTTTAGAATATATAAACACTTATTATACTAATTTATCATCTTCTTTAGCCATTTCTTATTTTGATACTTTTTTCTCTATTTTAACTTTAGATGGCATCTTTTTAATAAAAGTCCCCTGTACCTTTAAATTATCTTTATTCTTTTGTACCATTATAGGATCATTTGTTAATGTTATGGCCTTTTTACTACAAAAATCTTGGCACAAACCACAAAAAGTACAAGATGCCATATCAAAGGACATGGTAATTTCTTGTCCATCTTCTACTGGCTTTATGCTCTTAGTTATAGCATTGCCTGCACATACCCTTATACATAATCCACAACCAATACAAGCATCTTCATTAAAGCTTAATCTTCCTCGATAATTATCAGCTGATTTTAATTCTTCAATAGAGCCTTCTTCTGTAATAGGCTTTTTAAATACATTTTTTATTCCTTCTGTAAGAAATGGAATTTTAAACATTATATTTCTTCCCTCCTACGCTTATTTAATATTTCAACAGCTTCTAGTATTCCTTTTAAGATTGCTTCTGGTTTAGGTGAACAACCTGCCACTGATACATCCACCTTTGTCCATTTATCCAAAGGTCCATCAACAGAGTAACTATCCTTAAATACATTACCTGAAGCAGGGCATGATCCTACTGATACTATAACTTTTGGTTCTGGCACTTGTGACAACACATTTATCATTCTTTCTCTGCATTGTGTTGTAACTGGCCCTGTTATAAGCACTATATCTGCATGTTTAGGTGAAGCTGTAAGCTTCACACCAAACCTTTCTGCATCGTATTTAGGACCTAGCAATGCCATTATTTCAATATCACAGCCGTTACAAGAACCAGTATTTAAATGATATATCCACGGAGATTTTTCTCTACTTTTTTCAATTAATGACATAAGCTTTTCCTCCTATATATTCATACTCACTAAAAAATAACTTATTACTGATAATATTGTAGGTATTGTCCAATAAAATTTAAACATTTGATGTGCCTTATACCTTCCCATAGATCCTCTTACTATAGATAAGCAGACTATAGTTATTAAAGTTGATAAAGCTATCATAATTACTGTATTAATTATTAAATTAATAGAAGTGCTTCCAAACTCCACAAATATATTTCCTAAAAACAAGGCCACAAAAAACATAGCCATTACATAGCTTTTAATGCTATGACTTAATTTAAATAAACTTAAATATATTCCACTATATTCAACTAAAGGTCCTTCACATATTTCTGTTTCTGCTTCTGCTACATCAAAAGGTGCTACTCCTACCTTAGCTGGTAAAATCATTAAAAATGCTATAGCTGCAGGCAATAAAGCTAAAGAAAACATAAAATTCCCCTCTATTGCCTGTGCTTTTTCTATAAGCTCCATGGAATAAATAGTTTCAGTACCTAATATCTTTCCTGCCTTCTTACATACATCTATAATAATTATAATTAAAGGAAGTTCATACCCTATAATTGATACCACTTCCCTGGATAATCCTATGGAAGCAAATGGTGATGCTGATGCCATTGCTCCAATTATTAAAGCTAAAGATGGGATAATAAGTAGATATATTAATACCACCACATCTGCTGTACTTTTTATAAAAGTATACTTTCCCAAAGGAATAAATAACGGTATGATTACTATACTTACCACTGCTATAACAGGAGCAATAATAAATAACTTTCTATTGGCACTAGAAGGTATAATTGTATCTTTTCCTAAAAGCTTTATAAAATCATAAAAGCTCTGACTTATCTTGGGCCCTCTTCTTCTTTGCATCTTTGCTACAATCTTTCTATCTAATCCAGATATGAAAAATCCTATTAAACTTGAAAAAATTATCCCTGGAAATACAAGTATATATAAAATTATCTTTAAATATTCCATATTTCCACCTCCTATAAAAATATAAAGGAAAGTATTGTTACTACTATCAGCATAGTTACAATCCAAAGTGAGTAGGTATTTACACTTCCATTATGTGCATTTTCAATAAATTTAAAATATCCCTTTAATTCATGCTTCATTGGCCAAAATAAATCACTTGAATTCACCTTAGTAGCTTCTTCATTTTCTCCTCCAATAAATACATCAAACTTCCTACTACCTCTATTTATATATGCTTCACTTAAATCTTTATCTTCATCTATTGAGTACTTCATATTAAACAGGATGAAAATAAATATTGCTAAAAGCACTACTATAAACAATATAAAAAAGTTTCCTGGAGAATATATTCCACTTATCTTTATTGTAGTATCTATACTTTCACTGGTACCAATATTAAGTGCTGCATTGATGTAGGAGTCTATATTGAGGATACAAGATATAACTGGACTTAATATATATTTCATCATAACTCTTGGAAATAGCCCTAAAACTAATGTACCTATAGATAAGACAGACATTGGTACTTTCATAGAAAAAGGTACCTCTTTTATCTGTCCACCACCTATATTTTCTGGGCCAAAAAAAACTGAATGTCCTACCTTTATGAAAGATGCCAAAGTCATAGCCGATACCACTACAGCTACAACAGTAACTATTTCCACTCTACCTTGTGATGCACTTTCATAAATAATCCACTTGGAAGCAAACCCATTAAAAGGAGGTATTCCACTGATAGCTGCTGCTCCAAATAAAAACATAGTCATGGTAAAAGGCATTTTTTTACCTAATCCTGATATTGAATTTAAATCAGTTGTACCAGTTGTATATAATACTGCACCAGCACATAAAAATAATAATCCCTTAAAGACGGCATGATTTATCATATGATATAATGCACCTGCCATAGCCAAATCTTGAATCTTGCCAGTACATATAATTGCTACCCCAAATGCACTTACAATATAGCCAATTTGTGAAACTGAATGAAAAGCCAAAAGTCTTTTAAAATCATGCTGCAATAATGCCATGGTTACACCAACTATCATTGTTGCAATACCCCAAACAATAATTAGATAACCTACGTATTTATTGTCATTAAGTGCAAATATACCAAATAATATTCTTATTACTGCATATATTCCTGTTTTGCTCATAACACCTGATAATATCATAGAAATTGATGAAGGTGCTGCCATATGGGCATCTGTAGGCCAAGTATGACATGGAACCATAAAAGCTTTTACGGCATATCCTACCATCATGGAGCTAAAAGCTAAGATGGTAATTGAAGACATTTCTGAAGTATTTCTTAGTATATCTATTATTTCTGCTAAATTTAAAGTTTTAGTTTCTGTATATAATAAAACTGTTCCTAGCAATATAAGGGATGACCCTAATGAACCTGTTACTATATATTTGAATGCTGCTTCCAAGGATTTATCCTTATAATTTCTAAAGGCAGTCAATGAAATAGCTGCAAAAGTCATTATCTCTAGCATTACATACATATTAAACAAATCACCTGTAAATACAAATCCTAGCATACTACCTGATAAAAGTAGGAACAATGCATAATATTTATCAAGTCCATTATCTTTACTCATATATTTTAAAGAATAAATAGCTGAGAGCAAACAAGCTATTGAAATTATAAGTGCCATAAATATACCTAGTGCATCAACTTCTAATGCTATACCAAAGGCCTTTCCAGCCAATGGTTTCCAATTCCCTAGCCATACAGTTATGGTATCATTGTTAAACATTACAGGCTTTATCATCAAGATCACTGCAATTACGCTTACTAATAATGCTACTATAACAAAGATTTTTTTTAGCTTCATGTACTTATTTTTAAATAAGCCTATAACAAAGGCTATGGCTATTGGTGTAATAATTGCTATAAGTGGAAGATTATTTAATATTTCTTTATTCATCCTTTAATCCTCCTTACTTCATCACTATCTATACTGCCATAATGTTCATTTATCTTAATGACTAGTGATAGTGCTAATGCTGAAACACAAGCTCCTATTACTATGGATGTAAGTGTAAGAGCTTGTGGAATAGGATCAACAAATTTAGCTGCTCCATCAGTAAATATTGGTGTTGTTGCATCATTTCTATATCCAATTGAAATAAGCAGTAAATTTATTCCTGAATCAACTATTCCCATACCAATAACTATTTTAATAAGATTTTTCTTTAAAACTATGATAGCTAGTCCTATAAATATCAGTAAAAATGCTCCTATATAATTAATGGTCATGATTATTCATCCCCTTTCGATTTCAAATTTGATACCATTATTAAAATCAAAAAAGATACTCCTGCAAAAACTTTAAATCCTACTGCAAAATTCATTAGAAATATACTACCTGATGAAAATAATTCTCCTGGCTCACCTAAATAAAATATATTTTTAAAAAATGTTCCACCAAAAACAAATCCTAGAAAAGCCAATATTATAAAACCTAAAGCACCAATATCTTCACCAATCTTAAGGACATTCACCTTTATTTTTTTACTTAAATTTTTAATGCCATAAGACACATATAAAATTGCAAAGGCTCCAGCAACCAATACTCCTCCTTGAAATCCTCCACCTGGTGATAAATGGCCATGTATAATGATATATAAGCCTAAAGTTATTATTATTGGAAGTACTAAATCTGAACAACAGGTAAGAATTGAATCCTTTCTCATTCTTTTATTATTCATCTTTATTATTCACCTCATCTTTCTTACTGCTTCTTAAAACAGCACTAACACCACAAATAGCCGTAAATAGAACTATAGATTCTCCTAACGTATCATATCCACGAAAATCAAATACTACAGCAGTTACAGAGTTAAGGGCTGAAGTCTTAGAGATGGTTTCATTAAGGACTATTTGTGAAGCATCACCTAAATCCCTATTTTCTTCAATATTGAAACCTACATATATAAAAGAGGCTAATAACGCAAACAAAATAATATATGTTATCTTTTTACCCATTTTTCTCCTCCTTATTTTTATTTCTCTTAACATTATTTAAAGTTATGATAAAAATTACTGGAGTTAGTATTGCTCCTACTGCACCTTCAGCTATGGCCACGTCTGGTGCCTTTAAAAGTAGGAATTCTAATGCTAAAAATGTCCCTAAAACTGAAGTAGCTATAATGCATTGTAATACATCATCGAGAATAAATATGGATACCGCTGAAATTATAAGCCCTATTATTATGATGGCATTGACAATATTAAATGCTGTCATTTTATATCCCTCCCATAATGATCGTACTTAACTTTATTGCTTTTTTCATCTAAATGCTTATATGCCGCCTTTGCCATAGCATGGGAAGCCACTGGATTAGTGATTAATAAAAAGAAAATTATTATAAGTGATTTAATACCAATAGAAATGTTATTGTTAAGAAACCCATATATACTACAAGCTAAAGCTATTGGCATAGCCCCCATTGTTGCAATATTGGTTGAAGATTGTAATCTGCAAAGAGTATCAGGCATTCTAAGTATCCCAACCACTCCTGCAAAGGTAAAAAAGATTCCCATTATAATAAGTATTAGTATTATGATTTCCCATATACCCATTATAATTCCCCCTTTATATATTTAGATATGAGTACTGTACCAATAAATCCTAAAAGAGTTATTATAAGTCCTAGATCTAAATACATGGCTCTATTTTTTAAAGCACCAAATAAAACCATTATTATACCAGCTAAAATATCAATGGCATCTGCACTAAGCACCCTATCAATAATAGTTGGCCCTTTAATAACCCTATAAATTAGTATTAATGAAAAAATAGCAAATATTATAGCTGTTCCCTTAAATAGCAAATCAATATTCATTAATCAAATATCCTCCTTATATATTTTTCAAACTTGCCCTTAATAATTTTTGCCGCCTTTTTTCCATCATCTGTAGTGCTATTAAGCCAATGCACATATAGGTAATTTTTATTTTTTTCTTCATATATATCCATAGTTATTGTTCCTGGAGTCAACGTTATGCAATTAGAAAGCATTGATAATCCCCAATCTGATGAAAGATTTGTTTGTATTTTTACAATAGCAGGATTTACTTCTATCTTCTTAAATGATAGTGCTTTTTTTGCCACATCCCAATTGGCTTTAATAAGTTCAATACTATAAATAGGAATAAAAATTAAAAGATTAACAAGCCTAAATTTTTTAAATAACCAAAATCCATCTTTCTTAACAAAAAACTGACTACAAAACACTCCTACCACCACAGCTACAACTAGTCCTGTAATTAATTCCTCATATCCTAACTTAAAAATATTAAAATCTTGTGCCAAAAAAAGTATCCAAAAAATATATGATAATAGAAACGTTGAAAAAAAAGCTTTAAACTTCATATATGATTTCCCCTATCCTTTATATTTTTTAATGAGCCACTCTGCAAATGGCTGTATTTCTGATTCATCTGTAGAATCTATCTTAAATACCTCTGCTTCCTTATTTCTCTCCCATAACTCCTCTTCCACTTTTCCATCATTAAAGTTAAAATACTTTGCCATATCATATTTATTTAATACCACTGCATTAGCCTTAATAAACATAAGTGGATATTTTACTACCTTGTCATCACCTTCTGGAATACTTAACAATGCTATTCTTAAATTTTCACCAATATCAAATTCTGCTGGGCATACTAAATTTCCTATATTTTCCACAAAAATCATATTAATCTTATCTAAATCAAAATAAGGTAATATATTTTCAATGGACTTAGCTTCAATATGACAGGCACCTTCTGTATTTAACTGCACCACTGGAAAACCTTCTTTTTGAATTCTTTCAGCATCAATGGTACCTTCAATATCGCCTTCTATTACACCTGAACTAATTCCTTTATCTCTTAAATATTTAATTAAGTTAACAATAAATGTTGTTTTACCTGCTCCTGGAGATCCCATTACATTAACCATATAAATATTTTTCTCTTGAAGAATACTTCTAACTTTACTGCTTATATCCTCATTCCACTCTAATATCTGTCTCATAACCTTAATTTGCATTTATTCCACCTCCATAGTATCAATATAAAATTCTCTACCTTTTACTATTTTATAATCAGATTTACCACAACTTGGACAAACATATTGCTTATTTATAAACTTTCCTTCAAATCCACAATTATGGCACTTAATCATTACCTTTTCATAAGCAATTGATATTTCTGCATCTTCAGCTAAAGTTCCTTTAGCAGCAATATTAAAATAATATGATATACAATTTGGCATAAGACCTGTAAGCTCTCCTACTACTATATTTATCTTCTTTATTTTTTCTATATTGTGTTTTTTTCCTTCATCTAAACATATTTTTAAAATTCCTTCAGTTACTGACAATTCATGCATAATATCACCTATCTAAACATGAGAAACATGGATCTATACTAGCTACAATAAGACCTGCATCAGCAATGGTGTTATCTTTAAGCATCACAGGCACTGTGGCTGCATTTTTAAAGGTTGGTACATGAATATTAACTCGACTATTAGTCTGTCCACCATTAGAAACTACAAAATACGATACTTCTCCCCTTGGTGCTTCTGTTACTGCTAATGATTCTCCCTTAGGCACTCTAGGAATTTTATTTCCTAAGTTTATAGGTCCATCTGGCATATTTTTTACTGCCTGCTTGATTATTTTAAAGCTTTCTTCAATTTCCACAAGCCTTACTACAGCTCTTGAAAATACATCTCCATCTTCTGCTAATGCTACCTTAAAATCAAAATCTTCATAGCTGTTATAAGGCATAGTTTTTCTTACATCAAAATTTACATTAGATGCTCTACCATGTGGTCCACAAGCTCCATAAATTAAAGCATCTTCATGAGTCAGTATACCAACTCCTTTTGTCCTTGCAGCTATGCTGCTATCACTGTCATATATATCATATATACCTTTAAACTCTTCCTCAGTTTCCTTAATGACTTTTAATAATTCATTAAATTGTTCTTTACTTATATCTCTTCTGGCCCCTCCTATTATATTCATAGCGTAATTAACTCTATTACCTGTGATTATTTCCAACATTTCCATTATTCTTTCTCTAGTTGCAAAACATTTCATGAATAATGAATCAAAAGCTATGAGATGTGCTGCAAGTCCAAGCCATAAAAAATGAGAATGAATTCTTTCTAGTTCACTGATGATAATCCTTATATACTGTCCTCTCTTAGGAACTTCCAGACCAGCTATATCTTCTACGGCTAAGCAATATGTCATGGCATGTGAATGTGAGCAAATTCCACACACCCTTTCCACCAAAGTTATTGTTTGAATATAATTCCTTACTTCTGTTAGTTTTTCAATTCCTCTATGGTTATATCCAATAAAGACTTCTGCTTTCTTTATAAGCTCACCTTCTGTGTAGAGCTTCACATGAACCGGCTCTTCAAGAGATGGATGATATGGTCCTAATGGTAAAACATAACTCAAATCAATACCTCCTAACTATCCTTTAATTTTTTAAGTTCATTTAAAGGCAATACTAATATTTTTCCTTCTCCATTTTTAAATTCATCTGGCAAAAATAATCTTCCACTTCTTTTAAGCCCAATAAACTTTACTGGCATCATCTCTTCTATTTCCTCTTCAAACCAAGCAGCTCCTATATATATGCTTGTAGCTGTAGGTATTTCTCTTTGATCTTCCAATTTAAGAATTTCCCTAACTTCATCATGCTCAATAGTATAAATCACCATCATCTGTCCCTCTTCATTTATATATCCATTGATACATACAAGCCGCCCACCACTTTTTATATTTGTTTCCAGTTCATTTAATAACTTATCTTTTTCTATTGCTCTTTTAATTATTTTTCCCATAAGACCTCCTTAAAAATTTCACTTTGGAAATATTTGTAATTATACTATAATTATACTTTATTTATATCCATATTTAACAATAAATTCTTATATATTCATAAGTTTATTTATGAAGTTTTCTTTCATTTTTGTTTATCAAAGTACCTTTATATGATATAATCAACTTAAATAATTTAAATTTGTAAAGCTTATACATGATTAACTCAACATAATACTCAGCCTTGAGTCAGGGTTATTTCATTGAATAAATATATTATATTTATAGTAAAAGGAGTTTTTTGAATGGGTTTCAAAGATAAAATGACTAAATACTACTCAGATGCTTATATGGAAAAATACGGAGATAGAATGACAAGTGTAGCTGGAACAATTTTATCAGTTAAAACTGAAGTTAAAAGCATTCTAGGAATTTTTAATAAATTACATGTATTTTTAGTTGTTAAACCTGAAGTTGGTAAACAAGTTGTAAAATGTGAATATAAACAGAATAAATGGTTTAAAAAGCCTCAATTTATTGATGTAAATCAAGGTCATAAAGTTATTATAATGGGATTGAAAGGTATTAAAGGAAAAGCTAACTCAGAAAATATTCTTGTTTCTAATATAGCAAACTTAACAACAAAAAAAGACCTTCATCCTTTTGATCATAGCCAAATAAAGAAAGCTAGACAACAATCTACTAAGATGATGAGAAGATAAAAAAGCACTACAATAAAAATGGTGATTATAAAATAGAAAATACTGTATCAAATGTTAAGTTGATACAGTATTTTTAACTTTACTTATAAAATTTGCCCTCTACTTCTCTTATTAATATAATTTACAGCTCTCATTTTGAATCTTTCACTTTCACCTAATTTATAAAAATTCTTTAAATCCATTGTCAAGAATAAAGTATCTAAAGCTAAATAATTTAAATCTCTTAAATTATCAATATCTTTTTCTTCCACTTCTACCTTATCACATCTTAACTTTAACTCTTCAAATAATTCACTATACTTTTCAAGATTATTCATAATTATATCATCATAATTTGCAATATCACTTTCCATAACCATTTGAATAAACTTCACGTATTCCTTATTTAATTCATTATATTCTTCGTATGTTTTTACTAGTTCCATTCCTATCCCTCTTTTTAATGTATTTTATCTATTATTATACACATAAAAAATTATTATTAAAATTAATTTTATCTGCATATATTTATATAAACTTTTATGGCTACGTAAAGGCTTACTACTTTTATGTAAAATTTTTCTTCCTCTTCTTCATGATGAGGTATCTTTTTAAAGGAGTTTTTTTATGAAATATAATGGAGCAGAAATATTAGTAAAACTTTTAGAAAAACAAGGGGTAGAATATATAGCTGGAATTCCTGGCGGTTTTAATTTACCTATATATGATGCACTATATAATAGCAATATTAAACATATATTATCTAGACATGAACAAGGTGCTGGCTTCATTGCTCAAGGTATTTCCAGATCTTCCAATAAGATAGGTGTATGCCTTGCTACTTCTGGTCCTGGTGCCACTAACCTCCTTACTGCTATAGCTGATGCCAAGCTAGATTCTATACCTATGGTTGCCATCACTGGACAAGTTCCTTATTCAGCCATCGGTACTGATGCTTTTCAGGAAGTTGATGCTTATGGACTTACTATTCCTATTACCAAGCATAATTTTATAATAAGAAAAATTGAAGACATATTTTATGTTGTTCCAGAAGCTTTTAAAATTGCTACGGAAGGTCGACCTGGCCCTGTTTTAATAGATTTTCCGAAAAATATTCAAAGCGAAGTGATTGAGTTTAAGAAATTTCCTTCTATAGAAGAAAATAAAGTGGATATAGATATACCTAATACCAATGCTTTATCATATATTGGAACACAAATTAATAAAGCCAAAAGACCAATTATATATGCAGGTGGCGGAATTATAAGTTCTAATTCCTCAAAATATCTTTATGACTTAGCTAAGAAAAATAATATTCCTGTAGCATTAACATTGATGGGCCTTGGAGCATTCTCTGCTGATGATGAATTATATTTAGGAATGCTAGGTATGCACGGCTGTCCATTTACTAATATTTTAATAAATGAAGCAGACCTAATATTAGCTTTTGGGGTAAGATTTGATGACAGAGCCACTGGCGATATAAAAAAATTCTGCCCTAAGGCATCAATTATTCATGTAGATATTGATGAATCGGAAATAAATAAAGTTAAAAATAGTAGTATATCTATGAATTGCTCCATTAATTCATTTTTAAAAGCAATTATTGGCTACATAGATGAAAATCCTAGAACTAGCTGGATACAACGTATTAATTGCTTTAAAAATAAATATCCATTACCTTCATATGATGACCCTATGCATCCTGCTAATATCATTTCTTTTGTAGCTGATAAAATACCTGATGATTCTATTATAGTAACAGATGTGGGACAACATCAAATGTGGACTGCTCAAAGATATCCATTTAAATATCCAAAAACACTATTAACTTCCGGTGGACTAGGTACCATGGGCTTTGCCCTCCCGGCAGCTATAGGAGCATCTCTATATAATCCTCAAAAGCTCATTGTTTCCTTTAGTGGAGATGGGTCCATACTTATGAATATTCAAGAATTAGCCACATTAGCAGAAACAAAATCTAATATAAAACTATTAATTATCAATAATCATCATCTTGGATTAGTTCGTCAACAACAAAACTTATTTTATCATAAACACTATATTGCTTCTGAATTTATCTTCAATCCAAATTTTAAAACCATTGCTGAAGGCTTTGGCATCAAAGGTTATGATTTAAGTAATGAAAGTGATCCACTTGAAAAACTCACAGCTTTGCTCACTGAAATTGGACCTGCTGTTATTAATATTCCAATTAATGATGATGAAAATATTTATCCTATGGTTCCACCTGGTGCTGCCAATACTGAAATGATAGGAGGTATACCTATAAATGATTAATACTGATTTTTATCTTATTGAACTTCATGTTAGGAATCATCCTGGAGTAATGAGTCATATTACAAATCTTTTTGCCAGAAGAGGATTTAATCTTGAAGGAATATTATGTGGAGAAGTTGGTGATGGAAAGACTAGCAAGATATATCTACTTGTAAAAAATGATTTATATCTAGATCAAGTTATAAAGCAGCTGCAAAAATTATATGACGTATTAGATGTATCGCTACATCAAGATTATAACCATTCAGTTTTTAAATCCTTATCAATTCTTTTAAATTTAAAATAAATTCATAAAAAATATTTTTTAGTATACACTAGATTAATATTCAAAAAAATATAAAAAATCCTTAAGAGAATTGCCTTTTAAGGATTTTATTATTCATTAAATTATTTATATGCTGCTTTTGAAACTGATGCTGAAACAGCCTTTACTACTCTTTTATCGAAAGCATTAGGAATAATATACTCTTCACTTAATTCTTCATCAGTAACAATTGAAGCAATAGCTTTTGCTGCTGCTATCTTCATTTCTTCAGTAATATCTTTAGCTCTCACATCTAAAGCCCCTCTAAATATTCCTGGAAATACAAGCACATTATTAATTTGATTTGGAAAGTCTGATCTACCAGTTGCTATAACTCTAGCATTACCTTTTTTAGCTTCATCAGGCATAATTTCAGGCACTGGGTTTGCCATGGCAAAAACAATTGCATCATTGGCCATAGTACTAACCATTTCTGCTGATACAATATTAGGGGCAGACACTCCTATAAATATATCTTTGCCCTTAATAATTTCTTGCAAGCTTCCTCTTTCATCATACTTATTAGTCTTTTCTGCCATAATAGTTTGTTCTGGATTCATCCATTGCTCTCCTACAGCTAAAGCTCCTTTCATATCTACTAAAACCACATTGCCAATACCTACTTCCAACAAAAGTTTGCATATTGATATTCCAGCTGAACCAGCTCCATTTATTACAACATTAGCTTCATTTATTGATTTATTAACTAGCTTTAAAGCGTTAATTATTCCTGCTAAAACCACAATGGCAGTTCCATGCTGATCATCATGGAATACTGGTATATCAAGCTCTTTCTTTAATATTCTTTCAATCTCAAAACATCTTGGAGCAGATATATCCTCTAAATTAATTCCTCCAAAAGTTGGTGCTAAATATTTTACTGTCTTAACTATTTCATTAACATCTTTTGTTGCTAAACATATTGGAAAAGCATCAATATCAGCAAATTCTTTAAATAGTATTGCCTTTCCTTCCATAACGGGCATAGCAGCTTCAGGTCCAATATCTCCTAGTCCTAATACTGCACTACCATCAGATACTACCGCCACAAGATTTCCTTTTGCTGTATACTTATAAACATCTTCTTTATTTTCACTAATCCTTCTACAAGGTTCTGCTACACCAGGAGTATAGGCTACACTTAAATCTTCCCTGTTCTCAACCTTCACCTTTGAAACTACTTGAATTTTTCCTTTATTTTTTTCATGTATATCTAAACTCAATTTGTTATAGTCCATTTTTATCTCTCACTTTTATACTTTTTTATTATTTTTATAATTTTACTAATGATAATTATATCATATTAATAATTTTAATATATATTAATAATATGTATATCAATAATTTATTATTTTTTTCTACATTTTATTATCATTTTTTAATTTTGCTCAGTAAATATTTGTGTTTTTAAAAATTAATTGATAGAATATACTCTATCAAATTAAAGTTAGGAGATATTGATAATGAATTTACCAAAAGATGAATTACAAAAAATTTATGGTCAAATAAGTCCATTTGAATTTAAAGATAAATTGATACGTCTGGCACAAGAAAATAATGATGATATTCTTGATGCTGGAAGGGGAAATCCCAACTGGACTGCATCCACACCAAGAGAAGCATTTTTTACCTTTGGCCAATTTGCTATAAAAGAGACGCAAAGAACTTGGTGCAAAGATGATTTGGCAGGAATGCCTGAAAAGAAAGGTATTGCTAAAAGATTCCAAGAATTTTTAGAAAACTCTCCCCAAACATCTGCTATAAAATTATTAACTAATATTTTAAAATATGGAACTGAAGAAATGAATTTTAATTCAGATGAATATATTTTTGAACTTACTGATGGAATTATCGGAGATAATTATCCTGTACCAGACAAAATGCTTATACATATTGAAAAAATAGTACATAATTATTTAATGAAGGAATTATGCCAAAACAAAGAATTTGAAAGTAATTTTGAAGTATTTGCTGTAGAAGGTGGTACTGCTGCAATGTGTTATATCTTTGATTCATTAGTTGTAAATAACCTTTTAAAATCTGGTGATACCATTGCTTTAATGACTCCTATATTTACACCTTATTTAGAAATACCTCATTTACCTAACTATAAGTTTAATGTTATAAATATAAAAGCAAATGAGATAGATGAAAATGGAAATCCAACATGGCAATATACAAAAGAAGAATTAAATAAACTTAAGAATAAAAATATCAAGGTATTATTTGTGGTAAACCCAAATAATCCAGCTTCCGTTGCTTTAAGCAGAGACTGCAAAGATAACCTTATTTCTGTAGTTAAAGAACATAATCCTGAGTTAATGATAGTTACAGATGATGTATATTGTACATTTGTTGATAACTTCCATTCATTAGTTAGTGAACTACCATATAATACTTTAGGTGTTTATTCATACTCAAAATATTTTGGTGTAACTGGCTGGAGATTAGGAACTATCTTTTTAAATGAAAAAAATATATTTAATGACCTTATTAAAAAACTATCACCAGATATGAAAAATGAATTAAATGAACGTTACAAACATTTATGCCAAAATCCAACTGAGATTTCATTTATGGATAGATTAGTGGCTGACAGCAGACAAGTTGCCTTAAATCATACTGCTGGACTTTCTACACCACAACAAGTACAAATGGCATTTTTCTCACTATTTGCTTTAATAGATAAGGAAAATACTTATAAACAACTTACAAAGGATATCTGCAAAAGCAGAAAAGACTTATTATTTAACGGACTAGAGCTTGAATATGAAAAAAGCCGACATGATGCAGCTTATTATACTGAATTAAACATATTAGATATAGCTTCAATGAAATACGGCAACACTTTTGCACAGCACATAAAAGAAAACTATAGCACTTTTGATGTGCTATATGATTTAGCCAAAGATCATGGAGTAATCTTACTAAATGGTGATGGTTTTGCTTCTTCAAAATGGTCTATTAGAGTATCTCTTGCCAACTTAAAAGATGGTGCTTATCCACAAATAGGTACAGCCATAAAAAACTTAATTGATAACATATATAATTCTTATATTTCATAATAAGCTAAAAAGGAGCCATATAAATGGCTCCTATTAAATTATTATCTTTTTTATTATAAAAACTAATTCTTTTCGACTGCTAAAGCTGCTAAAGTTATATTCTTTAAATCTCCATCTATACTAATCTCTGGACCTCTCTCTAAATAAAGAGAATATCTTACTATGCCAGAATCTTCATCACATACGTCTGAAACTTCATAATTTCCTACTGCATCTGTATACATATAAGAGAATTGATCTGCTGTAAAAACAAAATCATCTTCACTTAAATTAATTTGTATTGCTCTTAGTGGATGTGATAGTAATACATCTCCTCTATCTCCATTATCGTCTCTTTGTGAACAGCATTTTTTATTATTTTTAATTCCTGTCTGTTTATATAATGTTATTCTTGCTCCAAGATGAATTGCTGCAAATGGAACGTATAATCCTGAGAACATAACTAAAATTGTAGGATTATTTAATTTTGATGTGTCGATTGATATTTCAGCTAATTTTGTTCTATCTGTCCCTATTATATTTAGCGCTATATCACGGTCAACTATTGGAACAGTCTTGCTCTTTAATAAAGCAAGCCCTGGTTCATCAGTACAAACTAATTCTGAGTGAGGTTTTCCATTTTTCTTTACACAATTATTCATAACAAATTTCTCCTTTGTACATTTTTTATTATTCTTTTGTTTTATACTATATACTATGAGAAATAAAAAAAATTGTTCATATTTTTTAATATGTTATATATTTTTTGCTTTTAAAAAGTGAGTTAATTTTTATTAACCCACTTTTAATTATAATTATTACAAATTGCAATAACTTTTTATCTTTTATATTTTATTTTTTATAAACATGAAGAATCATTATCAGGTTCTCTACATTCAACGCCATTAGGATTTGTGAATACTGCTATTTCTTCATTTGTAGTATGACGTACTCTTCCACTTGTTACAAATGAGTAGTTAACGTTAGCACGAATTATACCATCATTATCTTCTGAATATACATCATCAGTTGTTGCACATTCAACTGCTAAGCATGCATCAAATCTTATATTACTCTTAACAATTCTTCCATCACTAGGAGCACTTACTCTAGTATAAAGGCTAGCTGGTGAAAAGTTTAATCCACCTTCTTCATCTGATTTAGTAATTTCAACTATATCATCATATTCTTTCGTAGCTGTAAATTTCTTACATCCAATTCTTCCTGAAATCATTACTTTTAGATTAGCAGCATGGAAAGGAATGTTTCCTTTAAATACTGTTCTTTTTACTGCTTCGTCATCATCTGAATTATTACTTCTAAATGAACAAGGAATTTTTGAAACTGATCCTTCAAATTCAGTATATAAAGTTTCTCCATTTGGATGATTAAATTCTGTACCTTCTACTGAAGTAAATTCTTTAGGAATTGCATCATATTTAACAGTTATTTGTCCACCCTCTACTCTTGGCATTTCATCTTGTAGTCCAATATAATCATAACATAATCCAATTGAATCTATACAAATAGAAGCACCTTCTTCATATCCGCCTCTTCTCCAAGAAGAATCTCCTGTTAAAGTAAATTCTTCGTCTTTATTTGAATATTGTGGACATTGTTGTCCAGTTGCACAATCAAATACTTTATCAACTAAAATACCAACACAAACTGCATCATCTATGCTTCCACATTCAATTTCTATTTCTTCTCCTGGCTCTGTTTCACAATTATCCTTCATGTTTCTCTCAGTTCCGCATCTTTCCATAACTTCTTCATCATTGCAATTATATTTCATTTTTAAGGTTCCTCCTGTTATTATCATAAAGTTTTTTAACTCATTAGTTTTATACTTTATACTATGTATTTCCTTATAATTTATTTACAAAATAAGACAAAAAAAGGCGATTTAAATTTTCTTTAAATCGCCTTATTTTTAATATCACCTTATAGCATTTGTGTATTAATTTTTATTATTTATATGTGAAATTTAGTCTATGCAATCTGAATCATTATCAGGCTCATTACCTCTTACACCATTACGACTTACAAATACAGCTAATTCTTCCTCTGTTGTATGTCGTAATTTATGATTTACTAAGAATGAATATCCTACTACAGCTGTAATCTGTGGATTTCCTTCTTCATCACTATTACTTGAATCGAATAAATCATTAGTTTCTACACAATCTGCTGATAAACAAGTATCAAGCTCAACCTTTAATTTAGCTTTTGTATCAGCTGGTCTACTGATTCTTCCATATAAATTAACAGGGCAGAAATTTAATCCTTCATCTGATGCTGAAGTTATTTTAGTTATTCCATTGTCATCAGCTTCTATTTGAGCTGTACCTGTAAATCTTCTACAACCTATTCTTCCTCTTATTTTTAAACATAAATTATGAGCATAATAATTAATTCCAGCCTTAAATACTCTAGCTTTTGTTACTGGTGTTTCAGTAGTAGATTCAGAATTACATCTTCTAGTATCTGAATTAGATATTACTCCTTCAAATTCATCATATAATACAGTATCTCCTGCTACATATCCTGATCCTACACTAGCTTCTAAGCATCTATTTTTTAAGTTATAACTTATTGTTATATTTCCATCATCATTACAGTCTGCTTCAGCATTTTCTTCTGCTGCATCATCTTTAATTCCTATATGATCATAACAAAGAGAAATTGAATCTATACATACAGAATCACCATCTCTATAACAGTATCTTGGATCATCTTCTACGTAGCTATCTATTGTAAAATTATGCTCTTTGTCTATAAATTGCAAGTTTTGCAATGTAGTACAATCAAAGATTTTTTCTGCTAAAATAGCTACACAATCTGCAGTATCTATATTTCCACACTCAACTTCTAATTCTTCTGAATATACTGGATCACAATTGTCTTTATAGTTATCCTCACCACAAGGCTCTACTACTGTTGCCTCTTCACAATCACTATTCATACTTTTTCTATAATCGCTCATTGTTTTCCTCTATTTTCCAATAATCATTTATGACATTTTTTTATACTTCATACTATGAAAAAAGGAATTATTTGTTCCCAATAAAAAAATAATAAGTTTATTAATAAATATATGGATAAACTTATTATTTTTAATGATTACAACTATTTATATTTACTTCATATGCTATATTATAGATAAATATATAATAGGGGGTTCATATGTCCTTTGAGAAAGAATTTAAAACTTATTTGATAAAATCAAATAAAAATGTCAGTGAAATTTCTCTTATAAATGGAGTTTCTCTCAATAATTATGATAATAAATTTAATATTATTTCTTCAAAAAAGATAATTTCAGGCTCCCAAGGCTTTGCAGATACTTATTTTGATATTGATAAAAATGATTCTATATATGGTCTTATAAATAGTAAAAGAGGTTCTTTGATATATATTTATTCAAATGATCAATATATTATTAAAACAGATATATTAACATTTAATGGACGGAAAAACTCTGTTAAATTTCCATATATAAAAAAATTTCCTCATAATATCATTCATGTATTCTTCTATCTAGTTAATGTTTCTAAAACTAATTACTGTACTTTATTTCACTTTTATTACGATGGTACTACATGGTATAAATCAACTATTAGCACTTTAAATTACTTCCTTCTTACTAATTTCTCAGTTTCATGGGATAATGATATTCCTACTATTTTTTTCTTAAAAAAAATTAATAAATGCTCTGAAATTTTCTTATCCAACTTTAACTTAGCTGATAAAAAGTGGACAGAGGCTATACCTATTACAATGACTAAAAGAGAAAAAGTCTATTTATCTATCTTAAAAACTACTAACAAGCAGTATCATATAACATTTGCAGAAGCAAATAATAATAAATATTATTGTATGTATTTTAATGAAGCTACTGATAACATTTCTGTTCTTAATCACCAATACATACATTTAAATAAAAAAACAATATGTTCATTTCCTAACCTATTAGTAAAAAACTCTACTCTTTACCTGCAATGGATAGAAGGTACTGTTCTTCTCACCTGTAAATCAAAAAACTCAGGTAAGACTTGGAGTACTCCACTGGAAAATAAACAAGCAGATTTTAAACCTTTTTATCGTTGCCAATATAATAGCAATAATAAAGCCATTAGCTATCCATCTATTTTTTATACTTTTAAAAACCCTATCTCTCCTATTATTTAATTAACTTGAACTTAATGCTGATGATTTTCATATTATAAATGTGACTATTAATAATTAGAAAGGATTTTGACTTTGAGTGATATAATTAAAATAACTAATCTTTCTTGCACATATGTAGAGAAACTTAGAAACAATAATACATTTTTTAAAAATGAATTTTTATTAAGTGGTGTATTTTATGTTAATTTATATACTTATGATATTTATAAGACATTATTAAATTTTTCATTGCCTCTTGTTGATGTAGACAACATAAAGAAGATAAGCTTAAATATCTTTTTAAATAATATCCGTGTATATAATAATATGCAGGCAAACTTTAAAATTTCCACACTTACATCACCATTTATGGGCTATACAGCTAATTGGAACAATAGGCCTGAAATAAACAATTTTAATTCATTAAACTTTTCTGTAAATCCTTCAGATGTAGGAAAATATATGGAACTAGATATTACTTATATAATAAAAAATACCAATAATAACTTTTATGGTATTGCCTTAGAAAGTTCACAAGAAAAATATACATCCATGCTTCAGTTTTTAAGTAGTAACTCAGTTAATCCCCCTTATATAACCATTGAAACAGTATCTAACAAAGTTAATACTGCTCCAGAAAATACTGATAAGATAGTGACAAATATACCAACTGAGATTTCTAAAAATTTACCATCTAAAAACACTTTGGAAAGCAATATTGAGCCTTCAATGCTCACTTCATTAAAAACTTCAATTGATGAACTTAATACTAAATACTCATCTTTAGAGTCCATAGTTAAAACTACTGCTGATAGCATATCCATACCATCAGATTCTAATGCTACTGAGGAACTTTCTAGCAAAATTTTAAACTTAGAAGAAAAGCTAGATATATTTAATGATAACGTTAATACTTTAAAACTTAATTACGATATATTAAAAAACATTTTAAATAAAAATGATGAAACTATTGCCTCAATCGTTGATCACTTGGCTGAAATTGAAGTTAAACTTTCTAGCATTTCAGATTCATCTGATTTTTCACCTATGATAAATTCACTTAATAATTCAGTAAACACTCTTAAATCATCAATAAATGAAATTAATCTTAATAATTCTTCTGCCATAGAAAAAGTGAATACAAGGCTTAACACTTTAGAAAATCCTAATATTTCAAAGTTTATCGAAGAAAACATCACCCCTTTGGCTAATAGTTTATCAGCTCTACAAGCTCAATATGAAACTTTAAAGCAGCAAATAAGTTTAATTTCTATTACCCCATTAAATTGATTAGGCAATAAGCTTTTATCTTGTTAAACAAATGAAAATCTAATATTAATCAACCCCATTGAAAAAGGTTCAAGTAAACTAATCTTCCTTGAACCTTTTTATAATCATCGCTGTATAACCTACTGTAGTCCAATCTTATTAATCTCTACTTTCTTATTAGATAAAATCTATCTAACTATTAGTTTACTCATTATTATGAAAAAAATATACTTTTATACATCTATAGCGTTAAAAAAAGAGTTATTGTCAGACAATAACCCCTTAAAATTTATCTTCCACAGCATTTCTTATACTTTCTTCCACTACCACATAAGCAAGGTTCATTTCTTCCTAAAAGCTTCTTGTTTGGAATTAAAGCTAATTCATTTTCTGTATATCCCTTATAGCTCCACTTTCTTGTATTCTTATTTACTTTTTGAATTTTAGCCACAACATTTTGGAACTCAACCATAGTATTAAATTGGATATTTCTCTTCTTTAATTCAGATATTACATATTGGATATTTACATCCAAAAATACTAATTGTCCACAGATATCTTTAAATAATTTATCTGCTATATCCTTATTGGCACATAATTTTAAAAATGTTTCATAAAGACTTGTATGTGCTTCAGTCATATGGCAATGGAATTCTTTACTATAAGCATCTATCTTTTCTTTATCTAATTTATAGTATTCTGCTATTTTCTTTCTATTTTCAAGCAATTGCTCTAAAGATTCTATATTATATAATAAAATGCTTTCAATAATGTGCTCTTTATATGGTTTCACTATTTTGCTAGAAGCTGCATACTTTTCAAATATGCTATTAAATTCTTCTAATGATAATTTTTCTTCATTATGAAGATTGAAAGTCTCTACAAGTATCTCTGATTCATATACACCATAAGCTTCTGCAAAAGCTACAATATACTTTACTACTTCAAAATATCTTTGGCTATCTTCATCATTACTCATATCATTTAAAGCCTCTTTGACTTCTTTCGGCATTACCATAAATACGTCTTCATTTTTTAAATATGTAAATATTACACCATAATTTAATAATGGTACATAACTTAATAAAGAAATTTCAGTTGAAACTATATATTCTTTATTCTTTAAGTTATCTAATAACTGAAGATTTTCCTTATCAAAGCCATTTAATTTTTTAATCAGTGCTGATGGCTCCATTATTGCTATCCTTATTGCCTCCACCAATTGATCCTTTTTCATTTTAGATCTCTGAGGAATCTCATATGAAGCTGCTATTTTACTTAATCGCTCCTTAGTTAAATCAGATAAACATCCATCTAAAGTAAATTTAATTTCTTTCTTACTTGATAATTTTTTATTCATAGCTAATATTTCATCTACATTATGCATTTCCTTCACTCCTACTTTTATCTTTATATATCTTACTTTAAATTCCCAACTTTCACAAGTTCTTTTATAAACAAACTTTTATTGTAATATTTTATAAAAAAGATATATTCATTGAATTTTTAGGATAATAAATATTTATAGGAAATTATTATATATTTTTAAGGAGTGATTCTATGAGTATCTCCAATAATAATGATGAATTATGAATGATGAATTTAAGTTCATCATTCATAATTATATTAAATATCTAATAGGTTTCTCTTATATGAAGAGTATAACTTTCTTAGCTCTTCCATTTTTTCTTCTAACTCTATATACAGATTAGAAGCAAGTTCTAAATCTTTCTTATCAAAAGCTTCTTTTATCCTAGTGAATAAACTCTTATTTGTATATGTGTCTTTCATTATATAAACTCTTAAATTATTTATATTAGTCCAGTTAGTTATATCTAAATCTAAGGCCTTGTCAACTGAATGTAGAGCCTTATATCCTCTTATCTTATCTCCATAGCTATTTATTACTCTATGGCTTATTTCTAAAATCCATCTATTAGTTACTGCCATTTTTACACTATCTATCAGTTGTTCAGTTAATACATCATTTCTCTTTAATACTTGCACCTTTTCTGGATATTTAGCAAGGGCACTGATATTTTCATAAATTGTTGCTGGTGCTTTACCAAAGTATTTATCTCTTTCTTCATCACTAAATGCTTCGAAGACATCCTCTTCACTTCTATACTCTCTATCTTTTTCTAAATAATCTGCAGCTTCCCCTGATTTTTTAGATATTTCAGCTAATAAATCATCTTGAGATTTATTATTATTTACTGCATATAGTATACCATCAAGCATTGCCATATACGATGTGGCCATTGTTAAATAAACATTGGAATGAGGATTTGGTGATCTAAGTTCAAACCTTGTAGCTAATGGACTTGCTAAATCTCTTATCAAGCCAACTAATATACTTCTATTTCTTGAAGGATTGCTTGGTGAAATTCCTAGTGATGTTACAATACATACTGGTGCTTCAAATCCTGGTTTTAATCTCTTTAATGAATTATTAGTTGAAGAAATAAATGGATTCATAACTTCATAGTTCTTTAATATTCCCATTAAGGCACCATAGCCAATAATTGATAAAAAGTGTTCTTTATCAGTATGGAATAAATTGATTCTCTTGCCATCCTTAAGCTTTAAGCTCACTCCTAAATGCACGTGCATTCCTGAACCTGCTACTCCATCAATTGGTTTGGCCATGAACGTAACTTCCAATCCTCTTCTTCTAAATGTTTCCTGTACAAGTATCTTTACAAATAATTCATTATCTGCTGCTTGAACAGCATCTGCATATTTCCAATCAACTTCTATTTGTTCCATTACATGATTAAAATCACCACTTGAGCTTAGCTTAGCCTTAACTCCACCTACTTCCTTATGGCCCATTTCTGGCTCAAATCCATAAAGTTCCATCAGTATAAGTGTTTCTTCTAAAGCTGTACGAACGCTTCCTTTTGTTTTAGTCCAATAATGTTCATGTAATTCTTGTGATGTTGATAGCTGTTCTATTTCTGCTACATCATTTGGTGTCTTAACCCAAAATTCTAATTCAGTAGCTGAAGTAACTATAATTTCTTCTATATCATCCTTAGAAATATTATAATCAGATAAAACTTCAGGATGATTATCAAATATATTCCATAGGTTTCCCTTAAATGTTTCGATGGCAGATCTTAGTATATTTCTTGAATCTACTGCCTTATTATCATGGTATAAGAAACAAGGAATTCTTAATGTACCAATTGGTTTTTGGGTTTCTGGATCAATAAAATCATAATTATAATCAACAAACCACTTTGCATTTAAATCTGCTATCATATCAACTTTAGCGTTATTAAGAGTTGCTATTCCTGGAAGTACAACAGAAGATCCATCTGTCTGTACAGCAACTCCATTAATAAATGACTCTAAATCATCTAAAAAAAGACTTACTGGTATTTTTTCATCTGTGTCATTTCCTGATAAGTCAACACCTACAAATGAAACAAATTTAATTTCTGAATGACTTTTTAATATGGCTTTAATATTTTCTTTAGTGTGTTTTTCTTTAGGTATAGTATAAATTAAATCCTTCATCATAAAACAATTCCCTCTTTTCCCGTCGAATATTATTTGATTTTTTAGAATATTAAATTCTACTCTATATTGCTTATATCTTCCTTATTGTTAAATATCTAGAAAACTTGTATTGAGCATTGAAAAATATTATAAATCATTATCAATTTTAGCACAATATATAAATTATACCATATACTTCTTATAATTTATACCTTATATATAAAGGAACCACTATAAGCTTAATTAATATCCCTAGTGGTTCTTATCTTTATTATATATTTGTAATATAATACTTTTAGAGTTAAAAATTTATACGAGGTGTTATTAATGAAAAAGATTTTAAGACCTGCATGGGCTGAAATAGATTTAGATGCAATAGCTTATAATACAAGAAATATAAAAAAATTAATTGGCGATAAAGACTTAATTGCAGTGGTAAAAGCAAACTGTTATGGTCATGGAGTCATAGATATAATTCCAACCTTGCTGGAAAATGGGGTTTCTCGCTTTGCTGTTGCCATGATTTCAGAAGCTCTTGAAATAAGAGATAATAAGATAACTGCACCTGTAATGATTTTAGGTTTTACACCTTTATACTTAGGTGAAGAGCTTATTAATAATAATATTGAACAAACTGTTTATGATTTAGATTATGCAAAAGAGTTATCAAAAATAGCCTTAACCCTTAATAAAAAGGCTAAAATTCACATTGCCATTGATACTGGAATGGGGAGAATTGGCTTCTTGCCTAATGAAAAATCAATTGATAACATAACTGAAATTTGTTCCTTAGAAGGAATTGAGGTAATAGGAATTTTCACTCATTTCTCTACTTCAGATGAAAAAGATAAAGAATATAGTCATGAGCAATTTACTAAGATGCTATCAGTGATGGATACACTAAAAAAAAGAGGTATAGATATTCCTCTTAAGCATGTAGCTAATAGTGGTGCTATTATTGATTTACCTGATACTTATTTAGATGCTGTCAGGGCCGGAATAATCCTTTACGGCTATTATCCTTCCGATGAAATAGATAAAAATAACCTTGCTTTAAAACCTGCTTTAACCTTAAAAGCAACAATAACTAATGTAAAAACTCTAGAAAAAGATATGTATGTAAGTTATGGCAGAACATTCAAAACTAGCAATGAAACAATTGTGGCTACTATACCTGTTGGCTATGCCGATGGTTATTTAAGAAAACTTGCTGAAAATGGTAAAGTAATAATTAAAGGTGAATTTGCTCCTATCATAGGCCGCATATGCATGGATCAATTTATGATCGATGTAACAAATATTCCAGATGTAAAAATTGGTGATGAAGTAATTCTTCTTGGCGAAAAAAATGGTCTTAAATATAATGCAGATGATATGGCCAAAAAACTTGACACTATCAATTACGAAGTTACATGTATGCTTAAATCTAGACTTCCTAGAGTATATATCAAAGATACGCATATTATAAATGTTAAAAATCATATATAAATTATAGCTAATAAAAAATAGTAGATAAGTTTAATTTTATCTACTTTTTTTATTAGATTGATGATTATTTTCTAACACAAAAGAATAAAATTATCCTCTAAAATGTTTTACCATTGATTCTATTGATTCATTGAATTCTTCTGTTGATGAATTTTTAAATACCATTAGTCCTGGAATATCTGGTTTTTCAAAATTACACCTGCTTATATACTTGTCCCAATTTTCTAGTTTCCAAGTATCACGATCAGAATTACGTTCAATCATTCTTTGGTGACATACTTCTGGATCTGTTTCTACCCATATTACTACTAACTCAACATCTCTTTCTGCAAGTTTTTCACGTAAGTTATCCATATATTCTTTATCTCTTACTTCTCTAGTAAATGGAGCATTTACTAGTGCTGTATCACAGTAGTTTAAAGCTTCTAAAGCTAAATCTAACGCTACATCATACTCATAATTTCTTATATGCTCTTCAAAGAAATCGGAACTTCTGTTATACTCTTCTCCAGCAACAACAAAGATTTGCTTAGATAATCCAATTAAAGTATCTTTATCTAAGTATACTATTGGATTTAACGCTTTCGCTAATTCTTTTGAAACAAATGTCTTTCCACAAGCTGGTGGCGACGTAACTAAAAGTAAACTTTTCATATGTATTCCCCCTATTGTTTATTATTTAGAATAATAAACTAAATTCTTAAATTTATTTTTTTCACAGTAATATTATAATTTCATATATACAATTAGTAAAGGATATGAACCGTTAAAGAAAGCTATATTTTTAATAATAAAACAATTTTTTAACAAAATTCGCCTTTTTTATCAATAAAATTGTTCCTTAATGTATATTAAACAAGCTCTTTTCTAATAAAGCTGTTCTTTTCTACTTTGTATGGAATCTTAACTTTGCACATCATTCCAGGGTGTGGGCATGATTCTAATTTATTGCCTTCTAAATCATAAATTTCTTCTACTACAAATTCTCCACCATCAGAGTTTGAAGAAAGTATTTCTACCTTTTCTCCCATTGAGAACTTATTTCTTTGCTTACATGTAGCTATTTGAGTTTCTTCATCATATTCATGAACAATTGCCACTACATCATATTCTCTTACATGGTTATTTGTTTTATAAATTATTCCTTCATGCTTTGGCTCATTAAAGAAGAAACCAGTATGGTATTCTCTATGGCTTACTTTATACATTTCATCTAATAATACTTTAGGTAACTTATAGTTTTCTGGATCTTCACAGTATAAATCTATTGCCTGTCTATACGCCTTAACAACTAGTGCTAAATAATATTCACTTTTATTTCTTCCTTCTATTTTTAATGATTGTGCTCCTGCTTGCATAAGCTCTGGTATATGCTCAATCATACATAAATCCTTTGAATTCATTATATAAGTTCCATGCTGATCTTCTTCTATTGGGAAATATTCATTAGGTCTTTTTTCTTCTACTAAAGAATATTTCCATCTACAGCTTTGTGCACATGCACCTCTATTGGAATCTCTTCCTGTCATATAGCTTGATAAAAGACATCTTCCTGAATAAGAAATACACATTGCTCCATGAACAAATATTTCAAGTTCTAACTCTGGAGAAATATTTTTACGTATATCCTTAATATCTTGCAGTGTGCTTTCTCTTGCTAGTACTACCCTTTCAGCTCCTAGCTCTTCCCACATATTACAAGCTGCATAATTAGTTGTGTTTGCTTGTGTACTTATATGTATTGCTAAATTAGTATACTTCTTAACCAACGCTAGTACACCTAAATCTGAAACTAAAACAGCATCTACTCCAACTTCATCTAGCTTTTTTAAGTGCTCAATTAAAGCATCTATTTCGCTATTCTTAGGCATTATATTAACTGTACAGTAGATTTTTTTTCCTAAACTATGTGCATATTCTACTCCTTCCTTCATTTCTTCATATGTAAACTTTTGTGCCGTAGCTCTTAGTGAAAAGGCTCCTCCTCCAAAATATACTGCATCTGCTCCATATTGAAATGCTATTTTTAATTTCTCCAAACTACCTGCTGGAGCTAATAATTCAGGTTTCTTTATCATTTCTGTCATATAGTATCTTCCTTTACAATTATTTTTTAATAATATCTATTATATATCAAATAAATAAATCTTAAAATTATATAAATGGAATATTTCATAATAATATTACATTAAAAAAAGGGATTTTTAATGCAAATCCCCTTTTTTATCTACGAAATATCAAATATTATTTTAATACAATCTCTTTAGATTATTTTCTTGTTTCATAAATTTCTTTTTCAACTGAAATGAATATATCAGCAATTACTTGGTAAGCTTTTTCCCATGCTTCCATAACTTCATCAGTAGCTGCATCTCCTAATACTTCTTTTATAGTTAATAAAAGATTTTTTCCTACTATTGGATAATGTTCAGCTTGAATTTCTTTATTACAGTGAACTTCTCCAATTTTCTTAACTACTGGTAAAATAGCTGGAAGATTATCTATGTTTTGTGCTGCAGCTAATATTGTCATTGCTAAAGCTTTTGGTTGTTCACCAGAAGCTTGCTTGTCCATATTAAATAAAGGTTTTACTTCTGGGTTATTAGCAAACATATTCTTGTAGAAAGTAGTTGTTATTTCTAATCCGTGAGTTTTTAATGCTGGTACAGTACTTTTTATTATATCTATTGTCTTTTGATCTAACATAATTATTTCTCCTCTGTATTAATTATTAATTAATAATTATTATTTATCTATAAATTTAATATATCATAAAGATTTTAAATGTGCAAATAAAATATACATTTATTTATTATTTTCTATAAACTTTTCAATAGATTAAAACTTTCTAATACATAATTCATCTTAGTATTCTTTTTAAAAACTGCTCTTTAATCAAATATACATATCTATATAATAAATAATATGGATATATAAGCCATATTACCGCTGAAGATTTGTTAATAAATATACTTTCTTTTAATATATAAATAGCCATAAAAGTAATAATAAATAACGCAATAATACTTATAAATAATTCTTTCATAGAGTTAATCTCAATATTTCTCTTATTTACAAAAAATAGTATTATGGCTATTATAGTGCATAAAAATATTTTATTTAAATATGAAATTACATAAATATCAAGCATATATTTCTTCATATAAATAACATATTTTATCTTATCCATACATTCTTGAAAAAATTTACTCCAATAATCAAAATCAGACCATTTGTTTGGAAGAATATCCACTGGAATAGATATTTTATATCTTGTTATACAAAAGAATGCAATTATCCATACTATTATCATCATAATACTAAATATGAACAATACTGGTCTATCTTTAATTTCAATAGCTTTTTTTAAATCACTGCATACTATAATCAACAATATTATCAATGGTAACAGACTTGTACACATTTTTCCTAAGTTATAATAAACTGTAGAATTAACTCCATATTCTTTTACACCATATCTCTCACTTATAAGCTTTATATTTTTTATACCATCATTGCTTATATCAATAAGTAATCCTTGAATTTTATCTTTTGAATCACTTTCTGCCTTCATTATTATAGTATCTTCCATTGCTCTATGGATGCCTCTAATAATAAATTCTCTACTATCATAAATAATTGTATTACCTATGACGTCATTACTACCAAAAAGCTTGTATGCTGTTTCTTCATCAATTAAGCACCCTTTTATATCATCTTCAAATAATATAGGTCCTTCTGCCACAAGAGAAGACTGCCCACAAATAAATATTATGTTACTTTCTACCCTTCTATTAAAATTACTATTTAATACTGTTTGCTTTTCTTTTTCATGCCATCCTGTAAATACTAGAGAGTTTCCCTTATCTTTTTCTTCTTTCTGCATTTTATAAATATCAGCAGGAAAATATTCTTCTTCATCAAAATATATGTTAAAAGTATTTTTTACTGAAGCTAATCTATTGGTGTATCCTATAGATAAAACCCAGCATATAATCATAGCCAAAACTAAAGCTATCTTAATTACATGGCTAAATACCCTTTTCATTTATTCTTCCTCCAAACGAACTCTATCGCCTTCTTTTATAGTCTTATTACTGCTAATTATTATTTTCTGACTATTGCTTATAGTACCTTCTTCTAAAGCTGCATAAGTATCATTTTTATCTGCAATAGATACATCAACTCTTATAGCAACTTTTTCTGTTCCTAGTATAGTTTCTTCTTCTCCTACCACTAAGATATAATATTTATCTTGCCCTTCTTGATGCAATGCTTCTAACGGTACACATACTTGATATTTCTTACTCTTACTAGATAAAGTAAGCTTACCTGAATCACCTATTTCTCCTATACCAACTGGTAGTATCACTGAAATATTATAATTATCACTTTCACTTTTACTTATACTATCTATGGTTATATCTCCTATTTCATTATTGGAACTACCTATTTTCAATACAACTGATTGCCCTTGCTTAGCATATTTTTTTAAATCCTTAGATAATTCCGCTACAAACTTATATCCTGATTCTTTATCTGCTAAATATACTGTACTTCCTCCACTAGTGATATCTCCTACCGTTACTACTACATTAGTTATAATACCTTCCTTCTCTGATACAATCTTTCCTTCTGCTCCTTCAATTTTTTTAAGGCTTTCAAGTTTATTTTTAAGTTCATCAGTATTAGATGCTTCCTTAATATCTTCTAAAGTTCTCTTTTCTGCTAAAAGATTGTTACTTTTATCATTCGTAGCTTGATCATAAGCCGATTTCTTTAAGTTATAATCATATTCAATACTTTCCTTATCTAATGATTGCTTTTCCTCTTCACTGGCATTATTATATTTGTTAACTAAAGCCTCAGCTTCCTTATATGCCGCTAATGCATCTGAAATTATTTTATCTTGCCTAGATACTGCTAAATTATAATCCTCCGTAGCTCTAGATAAATTCTTTTCCTTTTCAGATATTTGACTTTCAATTTGCTGAATCTGTGATTTTAAATCTGTTAAATCTATTTCAAACAATGTATCACCTGCTTTAATTTCACTACCTGGATATACATTTACATATGAAACCTTTAAATTTTCCACTACAGCAATACCCTCTTCTCTATTTTGAATTATACTTCCATCTACCTCAACTTCATGAGTAATAGTCATTCCTTTTGATGTTTCAACCTTTACAATTGGTATCAATAAAGAATCTGCAAATCTTGATAATATAGTAAGGATAACCATTAGTACTAAAAAGTAGGCTAAAAGCTTCAAGGCTTTTTGCTGTAAGGTTTTATTTGTCTTGCTTTTCCACTGATATTTTATTATTTCTTTTATCTTCATACTATCATTCCTTTACTGCTGTTGCTGCTATTCCCTGCTCTAGATGACTTTGACCAGCAAAAAATACTATTATTGCTGTTATTAATGTTACAGCAGATGCTGCAAATGCTACATCTGCACTTTCCAGACCAATACTAGGTAGATATAATGATAAAGGCCAAAGGCTCTTATCCTTTAAAAATGTTAATGGCTGTTCAATTAAGTTCCAATACTCTAAAAATCCAAGTATCATTGCTGACATAATTCCAGGCTTTCCAAGAGGTATTCCAATCTTAATAAAAATTTTAAACTCGCTAGCCCCATCTAGTCTTGCACATTCTATAATGCTTTCTGGAATACTTATAAAAAATCTATACATTATGAATACAGGAAATGTAGAAAAAACTGCTGGTAACACTATACTCATTGCTGTATTTATAAGTTTAATCTTATCAAGCACTAAATATGTGGAAAGCATTGTTACTTGGAAAGGCATAAGCATCAGCACTATATATAAAGTAAATAGCAGTTTTTTATATGGAAATTCATATCGTGCAAATCCCCAGGCTGCTGTTACTGATACTACTAACTGTCCAATTAAAATACTTACTGTCATACCTACAGAATTCCAAAACATCACAAAAAACTTTGGTGTATCTAGTAAAAGCTCTACATATGATCTTAAAGTAGCATACTTTGGTAGTACACTCCAAGTAACATATCCGCTCCCATCATTTAATACTGGTCCCAAATACTCTTTGATTTCTGCAGCTCCCATAATAGATCCTGAAAGTAGAAATACTATAGGAAAACACATTATCATTGCTAAAATAAATAAAAGTAAAGTTATTATTTTCTTTTTCATATTATCTACCTTTCTTTAATTTTCTCTTTCCCATACTTTTTGTAATAATGCTATTAGAATATATATCACTATAGCCATAATCACTGAACCTGCTGACATTTTGCCAAAGGATAAATCTCTAAACCAATTATTAAATAAATGCTGCAATACATACATACTTTTATCAGGATAATCTCCACCAATAAGATAAGCTTCTCTAAATACCTTAAAGGAATTTAAAAGAGATAGCACTGCTACTGTATATAATGTAGTCTTCAAATTAGGAAGAGTTATTTGTGTAAAACATTTCCATTCACTGGCCCCATCAACTCTAGCAGCTTCATATACACTTTCAGGTATACAGCTTAAACCAGCTAGCCATAAAACAATATTATAACCAAGATTTTTCCATATATAACTAAAAACTAATATCCAAAAGGCAAATTTAGTGTTCATCCAGTCAAATCCATGACCCCCTACTTTAACTAACCATGAACTTAATGCCCCATTTTCATGAAAAATTATTTTCCATATCAATACTATGGAAGCTATAGGCACAGCCATTGGTATTAAAAAAGCTGTCTTTATTATATAAGCATTTCTTACAAACCTCTGCATTAATACTGCTATAATAAGAGAAATTATCAGTAATAATGGAATGCATATAAAAACAAACTTTATGGTGTTTGTTGCTGCTAACTTAAAAGCTGCATTTTTAAATACCTCCATATAATTTTTAAAAAATACAAATTCTCTAGTTATTGGACTTTGAAAAGATCGTATGACCACATCTGCAAATGGAATTAAAATAAATATACTTACCCCAATTAAGCTTGGAAGGATAAAAAAACATCCTTCTATTTCATATTTTTTTCTTTTCCTTTTCTTTAACTTTTCCATACTATTCCGCCAATATTAAATCAATATTATCGCCTATATTCTTAACAACTTCATCTAATGTCGCATTTCCATTTGCATATTTATCAAAGGCTTTTGCCACTTCCTCTAAAACAATAGTATTAACTGTAACTGGCGACTTTAAACTTTCTATTTCAGCTTTAAAGTTGTTAAAATATTCTTTCGTTGGCCAATACACTTTTAATTCCACTGTTGTTCCATTTTCATTTGAAAATCCCCATGTACCAATAGATTGATCTTCACTATAACCTTCTCCATTTTCTCCAACAAATTCATCTGCATATGGATATTCTGAAATTTTATCAAAAGCTGCTTTATTAATAGGTAAACCATCATAAGATTCTTTACTTTGACTTTCTTCACTTAATAAATAAGCAATAAACTTCTTAGCTATTTCCTTATTATCACTTTTAGCATTAATACCCATTAAGTTTTTTGGAACAAATACTCCTGATGTTTGTCCATTAATTAAAGCATAAGATATATCTTGATTCCCTTTACTTAAAGAATACATATACTCTATAAAATCTCTTCCACTAATAACCCCTACTGCAAGCTTTTTAGACGATTCATTCATAATACTCATCGGATTTAAATAATTATCTAAATAATAAATCCCTATATCTTCACCATATTCATCTATATAAGACTGCATACTTTCCTTATATTCTTCATATTGAGCTTCATCATAAGTAGCTAAATATGCATCATATATATTTTTTGTTTCCTCTAAAAATTCTTTTATATTATCTTCATTTATTGTATTATCCTCATTTAACCAAGTACTACCATTAGCATAGTAAAGCATACTGACTAACATTGATGGAGTATACATTTCAACATATTTATCATCATTGGCTTTACCAGAGTTTTCTGCTGATTTAACTAATGCTGCACTTAATGTCTGTAAATCAGTAACTGAACTTACATATTCAGTTTTTCCTACCACTACTGGAATTGTAATCTTTGTTGGAATTGAATATACTTTTCCATTTTTATCTGTATATGCATCTATTATATTTTCAAATAATAAGTCATTCTTTGTATAATCTGCTATAACATCACTTATATCTTCTAATAATCCTTGTTCAAAATATGCTTCTGACATACCATCAAGTAATATTATATCTGGACCCTTACCTGCCATTATCTCAGTATTTAAAGTTCTTAAAGCATCTGATTCTGTAACAGCATCCTCACCTGAAGTACCAATTTCAAGCTTAATATATATATCTGGATTAGCTTTTTGATATAGCACTATATTTTGTCTTATCTGATAATTTTCATATAATGAATAAACTGTTATTTGATTCTCTGGAACCTTTGGTGTATCAGCTGAATAAGTAAACCTTATGATACTTGTACCAACTTCATAGCTGTTATAATCTTGTCCACAAGCCAAGAAAGTATTATCTTTGCCTACTACAAACGTACTAATATACATATTGTCATCACCTATGGAGCTTAATGACCCTTCTATGATTTGCTCTACTTCCTTTTCACCTAATTTATACTTATAAAGCCCTGTGGTACTAGTATAATATATAGTTTTATCATCATCAGAAAATATATTTGAAATACCATAGAAATTTGAGTTATTTTCATATAATACTTCACTTTCTAAAGGTTTAATATTTCCTAGTTCTTTACCGCTTTCTAAACTATATTCCTTTACAGAATTACCTCCAACAATAACTAAAGAATCTCCTACAGTAGTAAAATCACTAATATATGAATCATCTAAAACAAATTCATTTTTTATCTCACCACTAGCTGGATCTAATTGATATATCATTCCATTATCATTGGAGAATACAATGTCTCCATTCTTAGCAAACTTAAATGTATAATAATATCTACTATAAGACATATCCTCATCTTCTGCTGTATTTTGAGAAATTTCATCTAAAGAAATATCATGTATACTCCCTTCATCATCTATAAATGCATATTTGTATTCTGGTTCAAAATACTTATCATCTGTAGCATCTTCTGCATTGTCATCCACTGATTCCTCTTTTAAATTTTCATCTTCTTCAGATTTCATATAATCATAAAAATAATATGAAATAAAAATGTTTCCATCTTTTGATAAAATAGCATTATTTACTGATAGCATGCTATTTTCCGAATCACCCTGTGGTAAATTTATCTCTTTTCTATTCCAGTTTTGACATTCATCGTCTGATATATAAAGTTCAATTTCTTTTTCCCCATACGCTAACATTCCTATAGTACCATCTGAAAGAACTCTTAAGTCTCTTACATCATAAATTCCTTCTGGTGCATCATAGAATTCTTCTATGTATCTTCCCATTTCTGCTGCTGATCCTACTTTAGTACAGCCAAACATGCTTAAGGCAAATACACTGCTTAAAGCTACTAAACCATATTTATTATTTACTTTTCCCATAAACTACCTCCAAATGTTAATAATACTCTGATTTTATCATAATATTTTATAAAAATATACATTAATGTATTTTTTTTGATTTTATTCATATTTTTATAATATTAGTTTGAATATTGATTATTTATATATCATTATAGCTTTGTTACAATTTAATAAAAAAACGGGGACGTCTCATAAATGATTTTTAAATCATTTATGTAGACGACCTCTTTTTTGCTTTTTAGAAAAATTATTCAGTTTATATTATGTAATTAGTGGTAATAAATTTAATTTTAAACACAACAAATAGAAGGTAT
>PPYF01458101.1_pt1 | contig 75466 bp, 62 predicted proteins | sample 1559871 | NCBI WGS metagenome assembly PPYF01 (sample SAMN08240021, study PRJNA423297) | Human gut metagenome, whole genome shotgun sequencing project.
CTTTAATTTTGAGTAGGTTATTTTCCTGGAACGTAGTCAGAATCAATAATCAAGACTGGTTTAATAACTTCTCCGGAACGGGATGCTTCATTAGCTTCCTTGATGTCTTCAAACTTAAAGAATTTCTCGGTTTTATCAAAGTCAAACATACCAGCTTTGTAAAATTCAATTAAACGAGGAATGTCAATTTGTGGGATTGAGTCCCCCATGTTGACCCCCACAATCTTCTTGTCATCTACACAAAGGTCGTTCCAAGTGTCTAGGTCAATGTGATTTGGTGTGACGGCAATGGTTGCGGTGGTTCCGCCTTGAGTGAGCACTTGGATAGATTGTTCCATCACTTGGGTGATTCCAGTGGTGTCGACGGCCCAGTTCACCCCGCGGCCATTCGTGAGTTTCTTAACTTCTTCAACCACGTCCACGTTACGGCTATTAATCACGCCGGTAGCGCCTAATTCTTTAGCTAATTCTAGCCGAGAATCCACAATATCAATTCCAATTACCTTAGTGCACCCAGAAATTTTACCAGCCATCATGGCAGCCAGTCCAACCGCCCCGGTACCAAAAACAGCAATCGTATCACCAGGCCGCGGTTTGAGAGTATTAAGCACGGTTCCTGAACCAGTAACGTATCCGCAACCAAGCGGGCCTAATTTACGAAGATCGAGTTCGTCATCAACTTTAACAGCGTTGCGTTCCCGAACCACGGTGGTGGTGGTAAAGGAGCTTTGATCAAACATGTCCGCAACGTGTTCACCATTTTCAGTGAAATGATCGGAGCCATCGGGACGTACACCGGAAAGATTGTTGGCAGCATAATTACGGCATTGGGTAGGGATGCCTTTCAAACAATTATCACAATTACCACAAGCGTAGAAACTTAAAACTACGTGATCGCCGGGTTTAAATTGGGTAACTTCTGGACCAACTTTTTCAACAATTCCGGCACCTTCATGGCCAAGAATAATTGGATAATCAATTACTGCGTCGCCAACTCGCAAGGCTTCGTCGGAGTGACAAATCCCGCTAGCAACCATGTGCACTTGGATATCATCCGCACCCATGGGGGCTAACTCAATATCGTCTTTGATGGTAAAATCTGCGTTTTGTTTTTCAACAACTGCTGCTTTAATTTTCATATTAACAAATCTCCTTTGTGCTTTTATGTTTTAACAGGTTCATTATTTCACAAAAGAAAGCGTTTGCAAAGAGAAAATTCGGTGAATTTGTTTCAGAAAAAGCTGAAAAATAATGCACTAGATGAAGAAATTTTTTCAAAAAATTTAAATTAACGATCATCTCCTGGCTTCCCGTGGTAAAACTCTTCGTACTTTTTATAAAAGAAGGTCTTATTAGTGATGCCAATTTGATGCATGATTTCGGTAATGGGTAGGTTGGTTGAAGAAATTAAGTTACGGGCTTGAATCAAACGTTGCTGTGTGACTGCTTGAGTGAACGTTTTTCCAGTAACTTCTTTAAACAGGTTTCCAAGATAATTTTTATTATATTTGTATTTACGTGCTAGATCATCAAGACGAATTGTTTGGTAGTTTTCGGCAATTTGTTTAAGGATTTTAGTGACCAAAATTTGTTGTTTAGTGGGATGTTGGCCGATATCGAGGGGATAGTGGCGAACGAGAAGTACAAATAAAATTTGTAGATAGGATTTAATGATTGAGTTAGAAAAATCTCGTTTTAAATAATATTCTTCGATAATTTTATCCAAAACGTTAGGAATTTCATGGCCGGATTTATGCTTAAATAATAAAAAATTTTTCGTGCCAGTTGCATCGTCAATGGCTCGATCAATTAAAAACTCGTGCAAAATACTATTACTGCGACGAATGTCATTTAATAAATTAATGCTAATAACTTGTCGCTTAAAAAGAATATTAACCAAGATATCGTGATCACCTAGGGCAGCGATTTGGTGCTTTGCGCCAATATCTAAAAGCAATAAATCGCCGGTCTGTAGTTCAATTCGCTGATCGTTAACTATTTCAGTAGCATGCCCTTGAAGCATGTAATTCATTTCGAAAAAAGTATGACTGTGTGCGGGGTAGGGAGCATAACGATTGTGGCGACTAATATAAACATCTCGATTCTTAAATAAATTGTTATTTAGAATTTGAATTTTATCGTCGCTTAATTCGCCAGTTTGAAGAACGTAAGATGGCATGTCTTCAACAAAAGATCGCTTAATCTTCTGTTTTTCCTCAACTATATTAGTTTGTGACAGCATGTGCAAGGCTCTAGGATTCATCTGAATACCTCCTGTAAATATGATACTTTTCATGAAGAACTAGGATATTTTATCACCCGTTGTAAACGATTACAATTCGGAATGTAAGCAAATATAAATGATTTGAGGGGGTATTGAAATGAGTGAAGAACAAGGATCGGTGAAATCGACCATTGCCGTATCAATCACGAATTTTTTAGATTCAGGCTCAATTGTCGCTGGAGCCAGTGGATTGACATTTTGGACAAAGGAACTGGGTCTTTCTAGCTTCCAAGTGGGGCTTTTAGGCGCGTTAAGTGCCAACGCGTTCGGTTCAGCAATTGGAGCGTTAATCGGTGGGCATCTATCAGATAAGTTTGGCCGAAAAGTAATTTACACTTACGACATGTTAGTTTACATGCTAGGAACTGCCATTATTGCTTTTTCAATTAATTTTCCAATGCTTTTGGCCGGCTTTTTAATTACGGGAATTGCTGTGGGAGCTGGGGTGCCTGCATCCTGGACTTATATTTCAGAAACATCGGGTTCAACTGATCGGGCAAAGAATATTGGGATTTCCCAATTTGCTTGGTCAATGGGACCAGCAATTATTTTTATCGCGGGGACCATTTTAGCACCTATCGGTTTACTTGGAAATCGACTTTTATTCATTTTCTTAACGATTGTGGCATTTATTGCCTGGCGCTTGCAAAGCAAATTGGAAGAGTCTCAAGTTTTTGAAGAGCAAAAGCAGGCTGAAAAAGATAGTGGGATCACTTCCCATCCGTATAAAGATCTATTTTCCAACATGGTTAATATCAAGTCACTACTTTTTTTGATTGGCGTTTACATGTTCTGGAATCTAGTTGCTGGCGCAATGGGATTTTTCATGCCGTATGTTTACGAAACGGTTGGGGGATTAACCAACATGCAAGCCAACTTATTGCAAGCGGTACTTTGGATTTTAACTGCTTTAGGTACCTATGTCGGATTTGCTAAATTTGGTGATCGAGCAAACCACCGAATTTTCTACTTTGTTGGGGCAGCAATGGCAGCAGCGTCATGGATTGTATTAACTTATGCGGGAATGAATTGGACTAGCTTATGGCTTTTCGTAATTCTTTGGGGCGTGTCTGCTGGAATCGGTGCACAAGCTTGGTATGCATTATGGGCTACTGAACTATTTCCAACTCGCTACCGGGCTGGTTCGCAAGGTGTAATGTTTTTCGTTGTGCGAGGATCCGCTGGAATATGGTCAATTATTTTTCCAACTATTTTAACTAGCATGGGCTTTAAGGCTGCCGGAACTTTCATGATTGCACTATTGATTGTTTCCTTAGTGATTGGGACGGTTTGGACACCGCATACTCGAGGAAAATCTCTAGAGCAAATTAGTAAGGAACGCTACGGTAATGACCAAGATTAGTTTGGAAAGAAGGTTGGTGGAAAAGATGAAAACATACGTTGCCGTTGACATCGGCGCATCTAGCGGACGCCTGATGCTAGCTCAACCCACCGCGGATGGGCGGCTTACTTTAGAAGAGGTCCATCGATTTACTAACGGTTTCCAACTTAAAGATGGACATGACCGTTGGGATATTGACCATTTGATTCACGAGATTCTCGTGGGGTTAACTAAGGTCAAGGCGCGGGGGATTAACGCCATTGAATTAGGCATTGACACTTGGGCAGTTGACTACGTTTTAGTAGGTTTTGACGGTCAGAAGTTAGAAGATCCAATCAGTTATCGGGATCGACGAACATCCCAGGCAATAACGGAACTAACTAGTGAATTGCCGAAGGAATACATTTATGAAAAAACTGGAATCCAGTTCCAAGACTTTAACACGCTGTACCAGCTTTACAAGACTGATCGAGCATTACTAGCTAAAACGGACAAAATCATGATGATTCCCGACTACATTGGCTATGTACTAACTGGGAATGCAGTTACTGAAATTACTAATGCATCCACCACGCAGATGTTAAATTTACGGGTCGGCTTGTTTGATAAAGACTTGTTGGCCAAAGTTAACGTCTCTCCAGACCAATTTCCTCGGTTAGTTGAATCAGGAACGGTTTTGGGCAACTTAGGCCATAAATGGCATCGCCAATTCGATTTGCCAGAAACTGAAGTGATCACGGTAGCGACCCATGATACGGCTTCAGCGGTAGTGGGAACTCCAGGCCAGGGTGACCGCTGGGCATTCTTAAGTTCGGGGACCTGGTCGCTTCTGGGTACCGAGCTGAACGTTCCGGAAAATGGTTTGGCTGCTTTCCATGAAAACTATACAAACGAATGGGGGGCTTACGGAACTTACCGTTTCTTAAAGAACATCATGGGGTTGTGGATTGCACAATGTGTTCGTCGTGAATTAACAGATGAGGTTAGTTTTGGAGAACTTGCTAAACAAGCGGAAGCAGTCCGCCCGTTCCAGCAGTTCATCGACATTAATGATCCCCGGTTTGTCAATCCGACAAACATGACGGCTGAACTACAAAATTACTGTCGGGAAACGCAACAACTGGTTCCAAAAACACCGGGCGAACTTTTCCAAGCGATTTACAGTAACTTATCGTTATATTACGCAAATGAACTTCAAAAATTAGATCAAATTTTAAACTACCATATCGAACGACTTAACATTGTTGGTGGGGGCAGCAACGTTGCCTTGATGAATCAACTTACCAGTACGCTAGCCAATGTGGAAGTTATTGCAGGACCTAGCGAAGCCACCGCAATTGGTAACGTCTTGGTCCAGATGATCGCAACGGACGCCGTGGAAAATATTAATGCGGGACACCAATTGATTGGTAAGTCGTTTAAATTAAAGCATTATTATCCGGAAACTGGTAAATACGGCGACATTTTACAACAGTACCAACAATTTATTACAAGCCAAGTTTAGAAAGGAGTGGTATCAATGATCCGAATTGGACAAGTGATGTATTTACACAAAGATGCATATGCCGAATATGCAAAAAGGCATGCTGAGCTATGGCCAGAGATGAAGGAAGCCCTTAAGGAACACGGTGCACACAATTATTCGATTTACTTAAACGAAAAAACGGGGCAGACGTTTGCCTACTTAGAAGTTCCAGACGTGGCCAAGTACAACGAAATCGCTCAGACGGATATCTGTAAGAAATGGTGGGCCTACATGAAACCATTGATGGAAACTAATCCAGATAATAGTCCGGTGACCACTGATTTAAAAGAAGTCTTTCATTTAGACTAAGTAATTTTTAGGAGGAAAATAAAATGACTAAAGCAAGCGAAGTTGAAAACGCGTACAAAGTTGCTCAAGAACGTTACGCCGAAATTGGGGTTGATACCGAAGCTATGTTGGCTAAGCTGGCGAAGATTAAATTGTCGGTGCATTGTTGGCAAGGTGATGATATTCATGGATTTGTGAATCCCGAACAAGAATTGACGGGGGGCATTGGGGTTTCTGGCGATTATCCTGGCATGGCGCGGACTCCGGATCAACTAACAGGTGATTTGTCGGAGGCGTTAAGCCTAATTCCCGGAAATCATAAGGTGGCATTGCATACCTTATACGCAGTTACTAATCAGAAAAAGGACTTTGACGAAATTGGCCCAGAAGACTTCAAGTACTGGGTTGATTGGGCTAAGGAAGCGGGCGTAGGCCTAGACATGAACCCGACCTTTTTCTCACACCCAATGGTTAAACATAACTTTACTTTAGCCAGTCCCGAAAAAGACGTCCGGGACTTCTGGATTAAGGTTGGCCAACAATCCCGGGCAATTGCCAATTACTTTGGGGAAGAACTGGGTCAACAATCCGTCAACAACTTTTGGATTCCCGATGGTTTCAAGGATAATCCGATTGACAAGCTTAATCCGCGTCTCCGACTAGTCGAATCGCTGGATAAGATTTTCGCTAAACCGTATGACGAAAAAAATACTATTGAAGCAGTCGAAGGAAAACTCTTTGGCACGGGAATTGAATCTTACACGGTCGGCTCCCATCTCTTCTACAATAACTACGCCATTAGTCGTGGTAAATTATGGACCATTGATGCGGGACATTGGCATCCAACCGAAGATGTCTCGGATAAATTCTCAGCCTTCCTGCCATTTGGGAAGGGGTTGATGTTGCACGTTTCGCGTCCGGTACGTTGGGACAGTGATCACGTGGTAATTTTTGACGATGCTTTGATCCGGATTATGCGTTCGTTGGTTCGTGATCAAGAACTAGACCGGACCAATATTGGCTTAGACTTCTTTGACGCCACCATTAACCGGGTAGCTGCTTGGGTAATTGGGGCTCGGGCAACTCAGAAGGCATTATTACAAGCGCTTTTAACCCCAATTGATGACTTGAAGCAAGCTGAATTAAATTACGACTTTACAAAACGTTTGGCAGTTACGGAAGAATTAAAATCTTATCCATTTGGGGCAGTTTGGGACGAATTTTGTTTACGCAACGACGTTCCGATTGGCACCGATTGGCTCGCGAATATCCGGGAATATGAACAAAAAGTTCAATTCCCGCGGGATCAAAAATAAGATTGATAGAAGAGGCGGAAAACGATGAAATTTATTGACTCACAATACGTGAAAGAAATGAAACAAACCACGATGAATTTATACCAACACGGTTGGGACGAACGTAACGGCGGTAACGTCAGTCTACGACTAACGGACGAAGAAGTGCGCGCATTTAGCGACGTTACTGAACCCCTCCGTTCCGTCACCATTGATTTCGATGCAAGTGAACTGGCTGGAAAATATTATCTAGTTACCGGTACGGGACGCTACTTTAAAAATATTACCGAGTATCCCGAACGAGACATGGGCTTGATCCAAATTAATCCGGATGGTCAAAGCGTGGCGATTAAATGGGGCTTTAACGACGGTGGTCAACCAACCAGCGAATTTCCAGCACACTTAATGAGTCACATTGCACGGTTAAAACAAGATCCCGAACAACGGGTAATTATGCATTGCCACCCGACTAACTTAATTGCGATGACCTTTACTTTACCATTGTCAGAAAAACTATTGAGTCGGACTTTGTGGCAAATGCATCCTGAATCAATCGTGGTTTTCCCAGAAGGTGTTGGGGTAATTCCATATATGTGTCCAGGAACTACCGCGATTGGAGAAGCTACTGCAACAAAAATGGTAGACCATCATGTAGTAGTTTGGCCACACCACGGAGTATTTGCGGCCGGGGACTCTTTGGATGAGACGTATGGACTAGTGGAAACGGTTGAAAAATCAGCCCTCGTATATACGGCGATTCAAGCACAAGGTGGCCAAATGTTTCAAAAGATTACCGACCAAGATTTTCGGGATTTAGCACAACGGTTTGGATTGAGTTTGCGCGAGGAATATCTGGAAGATTAGGTTAAAAATTTTTCTAAGGAATTGAGTTAAAAGACTCAATTCCTTTTTTGCTTTTAGACAATCTTTTATGTAGTAGAAAGTTGGTGTTGGTCACTTTTTGTTGAAATTATTTTCACGAATTGCAAGAATTTCGAAATAAATACCCATATATATGAAAACAATTGCAAAAACAATGGAAGCGTTTTACAGTTGTGATGGAGGTGGAAATAATGCAAAAAAGTAGTAAGGGCCCAATGAAAATTGTGGCGGTAACGGCTTGTGCAGCTGGAATTGCGCATACATATATGGCTGCGGAATCAATTGAGAAAGCAGCTAAAGCTCGCGGAGACCAAGTTAAGGTAGAAACGGACGGGGCAATGGGGGCTGAAAACGTACTAACCGAAGCGGATATACAAGCTGCGGACTTAGTAATCGTGGCAGCCGACATTAAGATTGACCCAATTCGGTTCACCGGTAAACGATTATACGTAACCGATTCGAACGAGGCGATTGATGATGGAGCGGCTTTGATTGAAAACGCAATTGCCAAAGCAGAAGTTTTTGGGAAGAAAGGTACTAAGGTCGGTAAAATCAAAATTGGTAACGACCATAAGAAGAATGGTTTCTTTACCCACGTAATGACCGGGATCTCGTACATGATTCCGATGGTAATCTCAGCGGGATTAATTTTAACGATTGCGAACTTGTACGCGTTTCAACGAGATAGTGCGGGACGGATTGTTAAATGGGGATTTGATAACCATACCCAAATGGGGTTATTGATGTCAAATTTGTTCCAGGTAGGACAAGTTGGCTTTAAATTAATGATTCCATTGTTTGCTGGTTTTGTGGCAATGTCGATTGCTGATAAGCCTGCCATGGCACCGGCAATGATTGGAGCATATATTGCAAACGACGTGGAACTGTTACACGCAAAAGCGGGCGGTGGATCAGTCAACAAGACGGCCTTAATTTTTGGCACGGCAGTGTTTACAGATACAATGAGTAAATATGGGATTACACATGCCAACTTTGTTCCGGGAACTGCTGCCCAAGCTGCAATTTCAGTAGCACCACTCGGAGTTTGGTTAGCTTCCGTAATTTGGAAGAAGAAGTTTTCTAAGGATGAAAAAGCGGCAGCTAGTGCGGCTCTAGGAATGGGCTTAGTGGGAGTTACCGAAGGAGCGATTCCATTTGTAGCTGCGGATCCAATTCGAATGATTATTGCTAACGTATGTGGATCAGCCGTTGCGGGTGGATTAGTTTCCCTAACCGGATGCAAGTTCTATGGGGGAATTGGTTCGCCACTGGGAACCTTTATTGGTTACATTGAACAACCAGTTCCGTTCATCACTTGGATTCTCTGTGTATGTGCGGGAATTGCGGTTACCGCCGTCATTATCGGATTTACGAGAAGCGATGCCGTTATTGAAGCGGCTAAAGCGGTAGAAGATTAAAAGTGAAAGGAAATTGACATTTATATGGATGCAAATGTTTTTTCTAAAGCAAATATTTTGTTTGATCATGACAGCCAAACTCAAGAAGAGGCTTTTCATGCCATTGCGGAACACGTTAATAAACTGGGATATGCAGATTCTGTAGACAGTTTTTTTACGGGATTAATGAATCGAGAAAAAGAGACTACTACGGGTTTTAAAAACGGAATTGCCATTCCTCATAGTAATGACGCAAGTGTAAAACGTCCCGGACTGTTCGTAATTAAGTTTGATCACCAAATTGAATGGAACGCACTTGATAAAAAGCCAGTTCAAGTAGCGATTGCGCTATCAATTCCTCAAGAAGGATCTAAGGAACATTTACGGCTTTTAAGTAAAATTGCTAGAAAGCTGATGGACGAAGATTTTACTAAAATAATTTTAGAAAATGATGACCTAGACATTTTAGCTCAAGCAATTAATGAAATATAGTTCCATAACCAAAAAGTGGAGGCTGGGAAACATCTTTCAGCCTCTTTTTTATTAAAAATATTAGGTTTAGGAGAAAGAGTAGTAATGAAAAAAATACACGTAATTCATCATACCCACTGGGATTTTGAATGGTACTTTACGAGAGATGAAGCATTGATTCAATTTGTTTATCATATGGACGAAGTTTTCGCAGCTTTACAAGCGCAAAAAGTCGATTACTACCTATTGGATGGGCAAATGAGTATTCTAGATGATTATTTAGATGCTTATCCAGAAAAAAGTAAGGAGATTAAAAAATGGGTTAACGCAGGTCGGCTATTTATTGGGCCATGGTATACCCAAACGGATGAACTAATTATCACCGGCGAATCAATTGTTCGTAACTTAAGTTTAGGAATGAAAATGGCGCAACGGTTAGGAGGAGCACAACCAATTGGATATTTGCCGGACTCCTTTGGGCAAGGTGCGGATATGCCTAAAATTTATAACGGAATGAACATTAAAAACGCCGTTTTTTGGCGGGGGCTGCCGAAAGAAAAGACCGCTAACCGTGAATTTATTTGGAAGTCAGAAGACGGCTCACAAGTTAACGTTGCTAACATCAAGAACGGATACTTTGTTGGGGTCGGGTTAATTGAAGATGACGACGCCAAAAACATGATGACTACGGTAGTTCAAGGCGCAAGTGTCGACGACGTCCCATTGCCGGTGGGGGGCGATCAACGGTATGTTGATTTTAATTTAAAAGAACGAATTAGCTTCTATAATCAACAACTTGACGATGCAAAGTTAGTTGAAAGTAATTATGTTAAATATTTTCAGGATCTAAAGCAGCATCAAAATGAATTGGATCAGGTTACGGGAGAATTTATTGATCCTTCCGTGTCGAAAATTCACCGCTCAATCTATTCGTCTAGGTACGACCAAAAATATCTTAATGATAAAGTAGAAAGACGAATGATCTATCAAGTAGAACCTTTGATGGCGATGGCTGAACGTGTGGGGATTCCTTATAAAAAAGCTTTGTTAGATAAAATCTGGAAATTAATCGTGCGTAACCATGCTCACGATAGCGCTGGTGGATGTAATAGCGATAAAACAAATCGGATGATTTTGGCACGGTTGGTAGAGGCGGATCAATTATCTTATTCGGTTGTTGATTACCTTACTCGTAAAATTACTGAGTCAGACGTGAGCTATGGAGAAAATACGATTACTTTCTTTAATACGTTGCCATATCCAATAACTAAACGAGTTAAATTCCAATTATCACTAAAGAACCCTGCCTTTAAGCTAATGAAGGACGATCAAAAGATAATGGTAGACGTTGAAAAAATCACCAAAGAATATCACGGGCAAATTAAGCGGGATACTAATGCGTACCGAGATGATGATTTCTACTACAAAATTGACTGCAGTGCGCGGATAAATCTTCCGGCACTCCAATGGGAATCTTTTGATATTGTCGCTAGTGAAGCCGTACCCGCATTATTAGAAAATACAACGGACAAATCGATTAGTGATAACCATTTTAAAATTGAATGGGTTGATGGAAAGCTAAACCTGACTAATTTGAAGGATCAAACTTTGGTTGAAGACTTTATGTATATTGAAGACGGCGGAGACGAAGGGGATACTTATGATTACTCGCCGGCTTACAAAGATCAAGTTTATCGTTTAGATTTTAAGGACGCCGCGGTCACTACCCGTAAAGGACGGGTAACTAGCCAATTAATTTTACAAGGAACTTGGGCAGTTCCGGTTGACTTAGCAGCACGGGCAGAAAACTTGCAAAATCAACAAATCAACTACCAGTTAGAGCTCGAGTTAGACGGAAGTGGTCGGATTAATCATGAATTACAAATTCACAACGAGGCCAAAGACCATCGCATGCGAGTGATTAATCGCACTAACATTTATGCTAAGGCCTCTTACGCGGACACTGGTTTTGGCTATATTGAAAGGCCAGTAGTGGATCCTCACTTAAAGGATTGGCAAGCAATTGGCTATCACGAAGAACCTACGGCCATTTTTCCGATGATCCACTACGTTAACGTACACGATGATGAACGTAGTGTCAGCTTCTTAACAAAGGGGATCAAAGAATATCAGATTACGGGCGCTCAACATGATCGAGTAGCCTTAACATTGTTTAGATCAGTAGGTTACTTGGGGCGCCCAGATTTGCTCCGACGTCCGGGAGTAGCGTCTGGGAATCAATTTACCTATATTCCTACACCAGACAGCCAGCTACAAAAGGAAATGCATTTTAAATGGGCAATTTACATTAGCAAACAGTTTGATCCAGCTGAGGTAAGTAAAGAGTTTATGGAGTATGCGGTGACTAATCCGAACTATCAAGCCCAAGATTTAAATCAGTTTACTAACACTTTGAAGTACTTTGTGATGCACCCGCTAAAAAATCCGGTTAAAGCACAACCATTTTTTGAATTGGTTGACCAGCGAATCACCTTTAGTAGCTTAACAAAAAGCATTGATGGAACAGCAGATTTAATTCGAGTAGTTAATTTAAACAAGCAAAAAGTTCAAATTGATCAACTCATTAACCTCGATAAGCAGTATTATATAAATGAAACCGATTTCTCGGGGCGGATTAGAAAAGATTTAGGTTATGCGGCAAGCATTGGAGAAATTAGCTTCCAACCGGGAGAGGTGAAGACCTTTAAAATAGCGAGATGAGTATATGAGTGAATCAATGAGTAATTTAATATTGATGATTGAATCAAAGCGGGAACAATTTACAGACGTGGAGCAAATAATTGCCAACTACTTTGTCGCTCACCAAGAAGTGCGCGACATTAATGGATTGGCCAAAAAATTAGCGGTATCACCGTCTTCAATTACTAGGTTCAGCCACAAAATTGGGTTAAGTAATTACAAGGAGCTAGTGTTTTTGTATAAAGAATACCTAGGCTCGCTAAACCGTAAAGTTTCGCGAATTTCAAGTGACGTAGTGGACAGTTATCGGGCCATTGCCCAACGGACGAGCGATCGTTACGATGAACAAACCGTGCAACTTTTCTGTGAACGAATTTTTAAAAATCGCATTATTTTCTTTTGGGGGTTAGGATTTAACTCCTTTGTCGGACTAGATTTTGAATTTCGGTTTGCCCGGTTTGGTAAGATAGTCCAGCATTTTAGTGATCAGCAGTCGATATCCTTAAACGCAAATTTTTTAAAAAAAGGCGATACTCTGCTAATCTCTTCAATTAGCGCAAAGGACAAATCCATACTTAAGTCAATTGAAACAGCTAAAGCTCGTGGCGCACATATCTTATTGATTACTGCTAATCATGAATCGGCTTACCTACCATACTGCGATGGAGTAATGTATACTGCAAGTTTTTCTCCAGAAGAGTCGTTAGGAAATATTTCTCCGCAGGTTCCAGCGCTAATTGATCTGGATATTATTTATTCAAAGTACATTGATTTACACCAACATGATTTATCTCAGTGGGCTAAATCTGAAAATATATTGAAAAATTGGAGGAAGAGTTAATGCAATTTCCTGAAAACTTTCTTTGGGGAGCGGCGGCGTCAGCTCCGCAAACGGAAGGACACAGCCTAGAAGATGGCAAGTCGGCCACTACCTGGGACAAGTGGTTTGCAATGAATCCTGAAAAATTCCACGAAGGACAAGGACCAGAAAATACGTCAAACGTATATGAAGAGTATCCTAACGATGTTCAAATTATGGAAGATTTACATTTAAATTCGTACCGGACATCAATTGCCTGGGCCCGGTTGCTTCCTGACGGGAAAACTTTAAACGTTGCGGCGGTTAAATTCTATCGGCAGTATTTCCAAGAGTTAATTAATCACGGAGTTCACCCGATTATTAACCTTTTCCACTTTGACATGCCCTGGTGGTTAATGGAAAAAGGAGGTTGGGAAACACGGGAGGCAGTTGACGCGTTTTACTTTTATGCGAAAACAGCTTTTGAGCAATTTGGGGATTTAATTACGGATTGGGTAACGTTCAACGAGCCGATTGTGCATATCGAAATGGGTTACTTGTACGGTTTCCATTATCCAGCGGTGGTGGACTTCAAAAAAGCTATTCAGGTAGGGTATCATACGTTGATGGCTCACGTCATGGCAGTTAAAGCGTTTCGGGAAGCAAACATTTCTGGTGGAAAAATTGGAATTATTTTGAATGTTACACCGGCTTATGCGCGAAGCAATGATAAAGCAGACCAAATAGCTAAGGAAACTGCGGATTTATTATTGAGTCGCAGCTTTCTTGATCCAGCAGTCTTAGGAGAAATTCCGTCAGAGTTAATTGACCTGGTTAAAAAACATCAAATGCTACCGGAAACTAAAGAAGCAGACAGAAAACTAATTGCCGAATATACTGTTGATTTCATCGGGATTAATTATTATCAGCCGCTCCGAGTCAAAGCACCCGAGAAACCAAATTTTCCGGCTCAAAATACCGACGATTTATTTGCTAATTACGAATGGCCAGAGCGCCGAATTAATCCATACCGGGGCTGGGAAATTTACCCAGAAGCATTATATGATGTGGCCATGATGATGAAAGAGCGTTACCACAACATTCCTTGGTACGTAAGCGAAAATGGTATGGGAGTTGCTGATGAGCGCCGGTATGCCGATGCAAACGGGAAAATTGATGACCAATACCGCATTGACTTTATTAAAGAACATTTAACCCAGTTACATAGAGCCATTACGGAGGGAAGTAATTGTTTTGGATACCATTTGTGGACTTTCGTAGATTGTTGGTCCTGGTTGAACGGGTACCGAAATCGTTACGGTTTAGTGAGTGTCGATTTAGATAACCATTATCAACGGACTATTAAAAAGAGTGGCTACTGGTACCGTAATTTAATTAAGCAAAATGGCTTTTCAGTGGAGGATTAATTAATGAAGAATTTAATTACAATTGATGTAGGGGGCACGTCAATTAAGTACGGATTATGGCATGAAGAAGACCAGCGCCTTAGTGATCAAGGACAAGTTGCTACCCCCGCCAAGCTTACTGATTTTTACAAAGTTTTACAAACAATTAGTGCAAAATTTACTAACGTTGCTGGCGTAGGGATGAGTATTCCAGGGGCGGTTGACCAAAATACCGGAGTGATTGGCGGGATTAGTGCTTTGCCATACATTCATAATTTTCCCATCCAAAAAGAACTCGAAGAAAAATTAGGGCTGCCAGTGGCGATGGAAAACGATGCTAACTGCGCTGCTTTAGCAGAAGTTGCGTTGGGTGCCGCTAAGGACATGCAAAATGTTTTATTCGTGGTAATTGGTACCGGGGTTGGTGGAGCAGTCGTAGTTGATCGCAAAATCGTGCATGGCCACCAACTTTATGGTGGTGAATTTGGAATGATGCTAGGACTAGATAACCAGCAGTTAAGCACGGTGGGCACGGCTGTTAAAGTTGCGGAACGATACAATGCACAAAAAGGCACGCAATGGACTGGACAACAGGTTTTTGAATTGGCAACTAAGGGCGATCAATTAGCCATTACGGAAGTACAAAAGATGTATGCTAACTTAGCGCATGTTATTTATAATATCCAGTTTAGTACCGACCCCGAAGCCATAATTATTGGGGGAGGTATCTCTGCTAACCGAGAATTTATTAACGGCTTGAACCAAACGTTAAGCGATTTAGTGGGACAATTAAACGGTATCCCAATCACTCCCCAAGTAATTGCTGCTAAAATGCATAATGATGCTAATTTGGTAGGAGCGGCTTACAATTTTTATCATTAAATATAGATGAATAGTCATAATAATAAACAGCTACTGACATATTAAGATGTTGGTGGCTGTTTTTTATTATATTAACTAAATAATGTGATTTTTTCGAAATTCACTTGGTGAGCAGTTTAAGTAGCGACTAAAAACCCGACTTAAATAGAATGAATCATTAAAACCAGTTGTATCGGCTATTTCTGTTAGCGAGAGGTCGGTAGTAATTAATAGGGATTGAACCTTTTTAAGTTTGATTTTGGTATAAAAACTAATTGGAGACTCACCAGTTACTTTTTTAAAAGTTTTAGAAAAGTAGGCAGCATTAAGTCCAACTTGGGAAGCAATTTTGCTAATGGAAAGTGTTAAATCCTGGTGCATTAGATTAATTGCAGCAGTAATTGTCTGACTGCGATGACGAATATTTTTCGGGGCTGGTTGAAAATAAGTCATAATTTTAGTGATCATAAAATCATTAACAATGTGATTACGAACTATTTGAGCACGGGGATGAAAACTAAAGTTCGTTTTCTTTAGCATGCTACAGTTTTCAGTAAAGCGGCTAGTAGAGTAGTGGTGATTTCCAATCATAGAATGGGGAATGTCAGTATCAGAAGTCAAACGGACGAAGTGAAAAGTCATAGTTAGTAGCATTTTACGCTGAAAGTTAGTATATGGCGGAACGACTAAAACATCATTTGCTTTAGCAACCCCCTCATGATTATTGAAGTGGTACCAACAAGCTCCTTTTTCAATGATGTACATGACGTATTGTGAATCTACGTCAGCACTGAGTTGAAAACGGGGCTTATTTTGCCAATATGCATATCCAGCAGTTTCAACAGACATCGGAAAATCCTCCTTTGTATTTTGACAAAAATAATACATGTTTAACTAAAAAAAGTAAATTGTGCAAATGGTCACAACTGGGTATCTTAAGACCAAGGAGGCGAATATGATGTTAGAAGAAAATGTAACCGCTGACATAACGGTGATTGGTGGCGGATTAGCAGGTGTTTGTGCTGCAATCGCCGCAGCACGCTTGAATCATAAAGTAACGTTAGTACAAAATCGAGGAGTCTTGGGGGGGAATTCAAGCAGCGAAATTCGTGTATGGGTGGCAGGCGCAACTAAGCATGGAGTTAATCGATATGCAAGAGAGACGGGAATTATGGGGGAATTATTTGTAGAAAATCAGTACCGTAATCCAGAGGGAAACCCATACTTATGGGATGCATTATTAATGGAAAAGGTAAAAGAGGAAAGTAAAATCCGCTTATTTTTGAATACCGAAATAATGACGGTGAAAATGCAGGACCATCAAAAGATCGAATCAATTACAGGTTTTATGTCAGGTTCAGAAAGACTAATTACTTTCAAGAGTTCCCACTTTATTGATTGCAGTGGAGATGGCATCGTAGCTTTTTTAGCGGGAGCAAAATTTCGGCTTGGACGAGAAAGTCGGGCAGAATTTAACGAAAGCTTGGCACCGCTTCACGAAGATAAAACGACCCTAGGTAGCACACTATTTTTCTATACTAAGGATCTTGGTCGTCCAGTAAAGTACGTTAAACCAAGCTTTGCAAGAGACATTACTAAGACTTCAATTATTAAAAATCGAATTATTAAAAAAGAAGATAATGGTTGTGCTTATTGGTGGATTGAATGGGGCGGTGAGTTAGACGTTGTTCATGATAACGAAAAAATTAGAGACGAATTGCAAGCTATCGTATACGGAATTTGGGATTATATTAAAAATTCCGGGAACTATGATGCTGATAACTTAACTTTGGAATGGATTGGTTCAGTACCGGGGAAAAGAGAATATCGTAGGTTTGAAGGAGATTATACACTAAAGCAAACTGATATTGAAGAACAAGTGTTGTTTAAAGACCGGATTGGCTTTGGAGGATGGTCAATTGACTTACATCCAGCTTCTGGCGTTTACAACGACTCTGTTGGCGCACAACATTCCGTTCCTGATGGAATCTATCATATTCCATATCGCATACTGTATTCAAAAAATATTTGCAATTTATTTTTAGCCGGAAGAGATGTTTCTACTTCTCACGTAGCTTTTGGAACGGTTCGCGTAATGGCAACCTGCGCAGTAAGCAGTAATGGGGCAGGCAGCAGGGACTGCAGCCGCCATTGCAGTTAAACATAACGCTAATCCTCGCGATGTTTATTTGCACTATTTAAAGGAATATCAGCAAACTTTATTGAGAGAAGACGGTGCGATATTAGGGATTAAAAATCAAGATGAACACGACCTAGCCCGGCAGGCTGACATTACGTCCACTAGCACATTAACAGAAATTAACACTTACGTGGCGAATGCTGAACCATATCGATTAACTAAAGCAGCGGCTTTTACCATTCCCGTAGATCCTCAAGTTAACCAATTGGATATTTTTTTATCAACCGAAAAGGCGACTTCTTTAATAGTTAAGTGGTACAGTACCGGGAATCCACAAAATTATATTCCGGATACTTTAATTGGCAAACAAAAAATAAAAATCGATAAAGGGTTTAACGGATGGCAAGAAGTAAAAGTTAATTACCAACCTAGTCATGCACAAAACTTATTTGTGGTAATTGAAAAAAACGAAGACTGTATTTTATATCTAGGTAATCAAGAATTTGCCGGAGTTTTGAGCTATGTAAATAATCCTATTGCCGAATTGAACCAGCCGGAGCTGCATGATTATTCTCGAAAGAGTCCACTATTGTATTGGACAAATCAATTAATTAACCGGCGGAACTTTGTTTTTCGAGTAAAACAAACTAACGCATTTCAACCAACGAAAATTATTAATGGGTATGTTCGACCTTATGGTGGGCCCAATATGTGGGTTACTAATTTTAACGGTCAACCAGAAGCCATCGAACTAAGGTGGAAAGGACTCCAGAATATCAAACAGATTAACCTGACATTTAACGATGACGTTAACGAAGATATTATTAATCTACACCACCATCGTACGTATTTTGATGAGGTCCCCGAACTAGTAAAGGCGTTTAACCTATACTACTGGGAAGCCGGTAGTTGGAAACGGTGGTGGTCGGTAGATCAAAATCGTCAACGGCATTTGGTGAAAGAATTTGAGCAACCTATTCAGACTAATAAATTGAAATTAGAGTTACTCCAAACCAATGGTAGTCAACAGTTTTCTTTATTTGAAGTTCGAGTATATTAGGAGGTTCGTATGGCACCTTTAGAAAAGTCTAAAAGATTATCAACAAATATGCGCTACGTAATTTTAGCTTTTGTTTTTATTAATATAGTGATTAATTACATGGATCGTACAAATGTTTCGATTGCGATGCCGGAATTATCTAAAGAAATAGGACTGTCAACTGTCCAACAAGGCCTTATCTTTTCGGCATTTGGTTGGATTTATGCTGCGATGCAAATTCCAGGAGGAATCTTGCTAGATAAGTTTGGTTCCCGAATAATGTACTTCATTAGTTTATTTGGTTGGTCATTGGTCACGGTATTTCAAGCATTCATTAGTGGGTTTGGGCAATTAATGGGATTACGACTAGGAGTAGGATTTTTTGAAGCACCAGTAATGCCAGCTAATAACCGGGCAATTTCTTATTGGTTTCCCGAAGACGAACGGGGTACGGCAATCGGAATTTATTCGTCCGCCCAATTCTTAGGATTAGCATTTTCAACTCCAATTTTATACGGAATTCATAATTCAATTGGTTGGCGAGGGCTTTTCGTCGTAACTGGAGTAGTTGGAATCCTCTGGTCAATTGTTTGGTATATATTTTATTCTGACCCAGATAAAAGCCGATTTGTCGGCCAAGACGAATTAAAATATATAAAAGCTGGGGGTGCGATTACTGATGATGATTTGAAGAATGTTGATAAGCACAAAGTTAAACTCAATTCGCAAAACATCAAACAGCTATTTTCACGAAGATTGATTGGAATTTATATTGGACAATTTGCAATTTCGGGGACGTTTTGGTTTTTCCTAACATGGTTTCCAACCTATTTAACAAAAGCAAAGCACGTTAATTTTTTGCAGTCCGGTTTTTTGTCTTCGATTCCATATTTAGCAGCTTTTTGTGGGGTAATATTGGCAGGATTTATTTCTGATCAGTTAATTAAAAAGGGGCGTTCAGCTAGTTTGGCCCGGAAAGCTCCCGTAATTACAGGGCTATTGTTAACGCTGCTAATTTTAGGGGCAAACTTTGTTTCTAGTACAGCTTTGATTATCTTATTTATGTCGATTGCCTTTTTTGGAAATGGCTTGGCGACCATTACGTGGGTATTTGTTACTGCGTTAGCTCCTAAACACTTAATTGGATTGGCAGGTGGAATATTTAACGGATGTGGAGCTTTATCTTCAATAGTGATTCCAATTGTAATTGGTATTCTAGTTTCTAATGGTAATTTTTCTTCAGCATTGGTATTCATAGCAGCAATTGCTTTGTTGGGCGCACTTTCTTACATTTTTATCGTCGGTAAAATCGAATTAAAGGATTAATTATTTAGCATATTAGACTTAAAAAGCAGGATCTGATGTTTATAACATTGGACTGCTTTTTTGTTGTATATATTGCATTATTTTATGAGTATTAATTATTAAAAACAGTAATCCGTATGTAATTTAATGTGATTTTTATGTTACTAATGAGAAATTTATATCTTTGTTACAATAATAATTTGGCTATTAGTGGAAAAATAACCGTCGTACTTGTAATAATGGGGGATATTTTATAGTATCTTTTAATTTTCAAATTACAGAATAACGGTATGATAGAGTTATATACGTTTTTATTTCAAATAAAAAATATAACGCCTGTATTTACATATAACAAGACAAGGCTATAAAAACAAAAAATAACGATATATCGACATAAAACACCTATGAAAGCGTTGACATAAACTCGACGACAGACTATAGTGTGGGTATGGTTGTTATATCTATATAACAAGTTGGTGAAAGATATGAGAAAACAACCATTCTGGCAATATAAACAAATTAGTGAAGAATTGATACAGCAAATCGAAAGCGGAGAATTTACAATCAATTCTAAACTTCCGTCAGAAAAAGAACTGTGTAATCAGTATGACGTCAGCAGAATTACAGTTCGTAAAGCTTTAGCAGAGTTGGATGAAAAGGGATATATAACAAGGCGCCAAGGCCAAGGTAGCTTTGTAAAAAAACGTGATGCGTATGCGGATTCGGAAGTAAGCTTTATTGACAATAACAGTGAGGATCTCAGAAGATTAGGGCATTCTGTTTACATCGAGTTGCACGAATTTTCTATTCTAGCAGATGGAGAAGAACCAAATATTAGAAAATTGATGAAAGCAAAGAATAGCGATTACTTATATCGTATTAATCAAGTTTATATATCTGATAGAAAACCGATTATTCAGCGGGAAACATTTATAATATTTGAAGATTTTCCTATGATTACCTCGGCGGAACTTGAAAATGCTGAAATTATTCCATTACTTACTCGTAAATTTAACTTGAATCCTAATTTATTGCACCATGAAATTGATACAGAAGTTGAAAGTATCCCTTCTAGGTTGCATGGAATACCAAGTGCAGCCCCTAGAGAATCTTATGTTAAAGCAATAACTACGTACGTGAATGAGGATAATCGCATTACTTATATGAGTACGGCCATTTCACCAGCATCATCTCATGTATTTTTTGTGCGACATAAGGAGGAACATACTATGACAGAACCACATATTTTACTTACAAGAATAGATAATCGCTTAGTACATGGACAAGTCGGAGTTACCTGGACTAAAACCTTAGGTGCTAATTTAATACTAGTTGCGAATGACGAAGTTGCAACAGATGATTTGCAACAAAAATTAATGAAGAGTACTGCGGATTCATCAGGAGCTCAAATTAGGTTTTTTAGTTTACAAAAAACTATTAACGTGATTCAAAAAGCAGCAGATCGACAAAAAATTTTTATTGTTGTAAAAACTCCAGAAGACGCATTAACGCTAATTGACGGGGGAGTGCCCATTAAAGAACTGAATGTAGGAAATATGCATTTTGCGCCTGGTAAAGAGGAGATTACTAAAAAGGTTTATGTAGATCAAAATGATAAAAATACTCTTACAGAGATAGTCCAAAAGGGCGTTAATGTATATATACAAGATGTTCCAGGGGATCATAAGACGAAAATTAATTTTTAAGATTGCTCAATTAGGAGGGCTATGCGATGTCAATTACTCTGACTCAGGGTCTTATGTTATCCATATTTGCAGTTATAGCAGGTCTTGATTCGTGGCTAGAGGTTTTATATATCTTTAGGCCAATCATAAGTTGTACAGTAGCTGGTTTTATACTTGGAGTACCAACTTTAGGAATAATAGCTGGGGGGCTTACAGAGCTCACTTTTGCGGGGTTAACTCCGGCCGGAGGGACGCAACCGCCTAATCCAGCAGTTTGTGGAATTATGACGGTAGTTATTGCATATACCGCAAAAGTTGCTCCTGCTACTGCGGTAGGGCTGTCTTTGCCTTTTGCAATGCTTATGCAATATATTTTATTAATGTGCTAATGTTTTACCTGCTGCTGTTGTAGGAGTTATTTTTGCAATGATTGAATTCTTTAGGGACAAGAAAAATAAAAAGTTGCAACAACAAATCGATGCTATGAAAGCAGCTGATGGAGGTGAAGAAGATGGAATCTAGAGGAAATCATGGCAATATTCAAAAAGTAACCAATAAAGACATAACTAAACTTGCTATTCGCTCATCGTTGCTTCAAGCAGCCTTTTCTTATGAACGAATGCAAGCTGGGGGATGGGCTTGGGCGCAAGTACCAATATGGAAGAAAATATTTGGTAATGATAAAAAGGGCTTAGCTGATGCAATGGCCGATAACATGGAGTTCATTAATACTTCACCGCCGCTAGTTTCAATTTTAATGGGACTTTTAACGAGTTTAGAAGAAAAAAGAGTTGATCGACAAACGATTCGCGGGTTAAAAAACGGATTGTTTGGACCAATGGCAGGTATAGGTGATGCAATATATTGGTTTACTTTAATGCCGATTGTTGGTGGAATAGCAGCTTCATTTGCATCCAAGGGAAATATCTTAGGACCCATTCTGTTTTTCATTGTGTATTTAGCGATATTTTTATGCCGAATTCCATTTGCCCATTTAGGATATAACCTTGGTGTTAAGGCTATTGACGTTATTCAAGATAATTCTGAAATTATCGCTCGAGTTGCGACGATTATGGGTTTAACTGTAATTGGAGCATTAATTAGCTCGTATGTTTCGCTATCACTTAGTGTAAAAATTGGAACCGTATCATTGCAAAAAGACTTTCTAGATAAAATATTTCCTAATATCTTACCTTTAGGATTTACGTTCTTTCTTTATTGGTTACTAAAAAAGAAAGTATCTCCCATTGTACTTATTGCAGTAGTATTTGTACTTTGTATTTTGTGTTCATTTTTTAATATTATGTAAGTGAGGCGGTACGAGTGATTAAAACAATTATTACTGGACACGGAAATTTTGCTACTGGTTTGAAAAGCGCTCTTGAGCTTCTTTCTGGAGAACATAAAGAAATAATGGCAATCGATTTTATAGAAACAATGAGTGAAAAAGATTTGGCTGTTGAACTAGAAAACGTATCTAAGGGAAATGTAGCAATATTGTATTTTACGGATTTTGCTGGAGGTACCCCATTTAAGGAAGCAGCGAAAATTTCGGCTCTTAACAAAAAAATTGAAGTTGTTTCGGGATGCAACCTTAACGCGTTACTAGAATCAATTTTTAAAGAATACGATAGTGTAAAAGCATACGCTCAAGATCTTGTTAAAATCACTAAGGATACGGCAAAGTTAGCAGACTTTAGTGAGCCGATTTCAACTAAAAATTTTGCGGAAGATGGTATTTAAAATAAATTAATAAACTTAAAAAGCAGGACTCCACCTTAAACACGGAGACCTGCTTTTTAGTATAAAAATTATTTATTTAAATGGACATCCAAAACAAACTGACTTTGGTCACCAATAAATTTAGAAATTGAATATTCAAAAGCCCGGCCACGTTGGTCATAGGCGGTTTGTTTGATTACAAAAAGAGGGTTAGCAACTTTAACGCCAAGAATACTAGCAGCTTCTTCATCAGCAGCTTCAGCATAGACAATTCTTTGAGCATCCGTTAACTGTAATTTTACTTTGCTGCCTAAGTAGTCATAAATGGATTCTTGAATGATTTTTTCGTCTAATGGAGCGATGCTGACTGGCATGAGGGTGTGCTCAAAGCTGTATTTTTCTCCATTAATTAATCGAAGACGCTTAATTTCATAAACAGGTTCATTACCCTTTATTTGTAAATTTTTTTGTTCCTCTTTAGATGGCAAACGGGCATCAAAATGCAAAATTTTACTAGTTATTTTTTGGTCACGATGAGAATAGGTTACACCTACGGGTAAGTCAAGGGGCAACAATTCACCAGACTGATTGTTCATCCTTTGGCGGACAAAGGTGCCGGATCCTTGCTTGCTAAATACTAATCCTTCTTCCTCTAGCAAATGAATAGATTTTTTTAAGGTGATACGAGAAATGTCATATTTATTAGCTAACTCATCTTGGGTAGGCAAAGCATGGCCAGCACGATAGTGATTAGTTAAGATGTCTCGTTTAATGTCTGAGTAGACCTCACGATATCTGAACATAAAGATAAACCCCTTATTTAAGATTTGTATATACATATTAACGCTAAAAATATTATTTGTATACGTTTTTGTTTAAAATTTGTATTTATAAATTAATAAATTGACTTTAATATAATAGGTGAAATGAAAGCGCTTGATTTCGAAAAACAATACAAGGAGAAAACTGTTATGAAATTCAAACTTGAGTCAATTCAAGAACCATTACTGAAAGTTTCTTCATGGGTAGAGCGGAATACCATCTTACAAGCAATTAAAAATGCGTTTGTTCGAACAATTCCGTTTACCGTTGTCGGATCATTTTCAAACTTAATTAAAATGCAGATTGACGCGTTAATCAAGGCTAAGCACCTAGATAACGTTATTTTGACCAATATAAGCAATCTTTTCGGGTACCTAGGTACGGCAACCTTAGGGATTGTCGCTTTAATTGTGGTATTTTCATCGGCTTATTCCTATGCGGTGGAATTAAAACGGGATTCGCGTAATGACAACTTAAATCCAATTATTGCTACTTTGCTAGCATTAGCAGCATATTTTGTTATAGTACCCAATAACGTTAATTTTTTAGATGCTAAGGCAAAGGTGATCGAGGGCTTTTCAACATCATTCTTTAGTTACGAAGGGATGTTTACGGGGCTAATTGTCGGTATGATTTCGGTAGCTTTGTTCGCAAAGTTTGCTCGGAGCAAATTCACCATTAAAATGCCTGGCAACGTTCCTCAAAACGTTTTTGACTCCTTTCTTTCATTAATTCCTATTTCAGAAGTTTTGTTAGTATTTGGCGTTTTACGGATTGTAATTCAGTCTTTAGGTTACGTTTCTTTAGTCCAAATGATTTCCGAAGTTTTGATTAAGCCATTATTAACCGTCGGAACCGGATTACCAGCAATTATTATCGTAATTTTATTGGAACAAATCTTATGGTTCTTAGGTCTGCATGGTTTCAATATTGTCTGGGGTGTAGTTTCAGCGTTTTGGTTGCCACTTTTCTTACAAAACGTCGCTGAATTTGCTAAAACTCAAAGTTTTGCAGGCATCTCCATTGCACCAAATACAATGACTAACGTTTACGCAATGATAGGTGGATCAGGGGCGACCTTTGGTTTAATTATTGCGATGTTAATTTTCACTCGTAAAGGTGAAAAAGAACGGGAGGTTGCAAAATTAGCCTTAATTCCTTGCTGCTTTGGAATTAACGAACCGGTTATTTTTGGTTTGCCGATTGTCTTGAACCCGTTGATGTTCATTCCGTGGATTCTAGTTCCAATTATTAATGCAGTAATTGCGTACGTAGTTACGGCAATTGGTTGGGTAGTACCTTTAGTAGTGTTAAATTCAGGAAACGAACCAATTTTTATTAGTACTTGGGTCCTAGGTGCCTTTCATTTCAGTCCCGTAGTGTTAACGTTTGTGCTAGTCGTTTTGGACGTGTTATTGTACGCGCCATTTGTAATTATTAACCAACGACATGAACGTGCGGTGGCTGATCAAGAATTAGCAGTTTAAGTAGGTAAGTATAGAAGGAGTGTTGGTTTTGAAAAAAGTTTACGCAGTTGCACATACGCATTGGGATTTTGAATGGTACTTTTCACGTCAGGAGGCTCGGGTACAATTTATCTTTCACATGGACGACGTTTTCAAAGCGTTAGCTGAAAATAAGCTGGAGTATTACATGCTAGATGGACAGATGGCCATTGTAGATGATTATTTAAAAACCTGTCCTGAAAAAAGAGCTACGCTTGAAAAGTACGTAAAAGCTGGACGATTGTTTGTGGGACCGTGGTACACCCAAATTGATGAAATGGTAACTTCGGGTGAGTCGGCAGTTAGAAACTTACGGTTAGGCTTGAAGGCTAGTAGAAAATTAGGTAAATCTACTAAGGTAGGATACCTTCCGGATTCATTTGGTCAGAGTAAAGATATGCCGAAAATATATAATGGTTTTGGCATTAAAGATGCCGTGTTTTGGCGGGGACTTCCAGCGGACCAAAAAGTTAGATATTTTTACTGGACGAGTGAAGATGGTTCAAAAGTGCTGACGGCTAATATCAAAAATGGGTACTATGCGGGCGTAGACTTAGTTGAAAAAGATAACTTTAAGGAGTTAATGCAAAACATTTCTACAGATACCAACGTAGAAGATTTGGTCTTACCAATTGGGGGCGACCAACGAGCGGTAGATTTTAATTTGAAGAAACGCTTAAAGTTGGCCAATCGAGAATTAGCTGGAGAATATGAAATCATTGAAAGCAACTATCCGGAATACTTTAAAGCCTTAGAACAAAATGGGGTGCTTCCTGAGCTTAGCGGTGAGTTTATTGATCCTTCAGTTTCAAAAATTCATCGAGGAATTTATTCCTCTCGTTATGATCTCAAACAAATCTATGATGAGCTAGAGCAATTGATGATTTACCAGGTAGAACCACTTTCAGCAATTTCCCGCCAACAGGGTATGGAAGTTAAGCAAGGATTAATTGATGAGGTTTGGCAAATAATTGCTAAAGGGCAAGCACATGATAGTTCGGGAGGAAGTAATAGTGATAAAACTAACCGAGATATTTATAATCGTGCCGTAGAAGCCCAACAACTTGCACGTTCTTTAAAAGACTATTTGTTACGAAAATTAAGTATTTCAGTCAAGAACAAGGACGACTTATTCTTATGGAACCCGTTGCCAATGTCAGTAGACGAAGTCCGGGAGTTAGAGGTCAGCACTACGACCCCGTCTTTTGAAATTATATCTCAAGATGGCAAAATAGATTTTGATCTAATTGAACAAAAGCAGTGCAACGCTGCTACCTTACGGCGAAATCCAGCGGAGATGGATAACGAATATTATTACGTGAGTCGGATAGCTATGAGAGTGCAAATTAAGGCTACCGACTGGACTAGTTTTAGAATTAAGGAAGGCACCGCTGGTAAGGAAATTTTAGCTGCTTCAGTTACTAATGAAATTCAAAATGAAAAATACCAGATAGAATTTGAAAATGGGCAGTTAAACATAACTGACAAACTAAATCATTGTACCTATATAAACGCATTAAGTTTTGAAGACGGCGGCGACGAAGGAGATACGTACGATTATTCGCCTGCATACAAAGATTGGATTATCAACTTAGGATTTGCGAATGCAACAATTACTACCAAAGTAGGAAAGCAAACGCAAATAATGCTTTTGGAGGGCACATGGCACGTCCCTTATGATTTGCAAGAACGAGCCGCAAAAAAAAGTAACGGAGCTATTACTTACCGAATAAAGTTGCAGCTAGATCAAGGTGGGGATTTAATAAAGTTTAAGATGAATGTTAATAACCAAGTACTTGATCACCGGCTTCGTTTGGTGATGAACACGGGGCTAAAAGCCCAAAATACTTTTGCAGACACCCAATTTGGCGTTGCCCAACGTCCAGTAATTGACCCTAAAATGGATAATTGGCAAGCAATTGGATACCGGGAAGAACCTACGGCATTAAGACCGATGCTTCACTTTGCTAATGTTCACGATAGAGAAAAAAGTTTTTCGTTCATTACTGCTGGTATGCGAGAATTCCAAGCAATTGGTGACCAATTCGATAAATTAGCAGTTACGCTTTTTCGTGGTGTAGGTTTCTTAGGCCGACCAGACTTAAAACGGCGCCCTGGAGATGCTTCTGGTTTAGTGATGAAATCAGTAGCCACCCCCGATAGCCAGTTAATGGGCGAGCAAAGTTTCCAAGGTGCAATTGTAATTACTCACGATTGGGATCCACGACAATTGCAAAGTATGCATCTGCAGCTATCGCAATCTGGTTTGTATTACCAGCGCCAAGTAATTAACCGATTTACTACTCCATTGCAATACTTTGCGGTTAATGAACTTGCTAATGAGGTTAAACATCGGCCAATCGTCAAGATCAATAATTTAAAAGTTACCTTGAGCAGTTTTCAAACGTCGGTAGATCAGACAGGATATGAATTACGATTATATAATCCTACGCAACAAACCGTGGCTAACCCAGGAAATCTGCAATTTACGCAGAACGTTAACGTATCTTTGATGGATCTAAAAGGTGAGGTCCAACAAACAGTAGCAAACGCGGTGAAAAACTATTCGTTACCGAAGTTTAAACCAGGGGAAATTCGGACTATGGGACTGTTTCCTATCGGAGAAATAATTGGTGGTGATTGAGAATAATGGAAGAGCACATGTTCATTGACCAAACAAAATTAATTAAACAAGTTAGAAATTACGCTGAAAAAATTAGTTTAACCAACGCTAAAACTACGGCAATGTTTAAAAATGCGATTATTGACACAATTTCTAACACTGTCGAAGTGCAAGACGACCGCGTTTTTATTGCGACGGGTGATATTCCGGCAATGTGGTTAAGGGATTCCACTTTTCAAGTGTTACCTTATTTAAGCATTAGTGAAGACATCCCGGATTTAAAGGACTTAATTCACGGCGTGATTAATCAACAACTAGATTATGTGAATCACGATCCTTACGCGAATGCGTTTAACAAAACCGCTTCGGGAGCACATTTTAATCCTGATCATTCTAATGTCAGAATTTCTGATTTGGTTTGGGAACGTAAATTTGAAATTGATTCCCTATGTGCACCACTACTACTAGCAGTTCGATTATATGAAGATACGGGATATGCGCAACATTTTACAGACTATTTTTGGCAAACCGTAGATTTGATTGTCGATACCTTTATTAAAGAGCAGCACCATGAACATTCTGAGTATTTCTTTGAAAGAGACGTTGGTCCAGCCTCGGACACGTTAAGCAATGCAGGTAGAGGGACTAGAATTGGTTATACGGGGATGGTCTGGTCCGGTTTTCGACCAAGTGATGACGCATGTAAATACGGGTATTTCGTGCCAGGAAACATGATGATTGTGACGGTAATTGAACACCTGTTAAAAATCATGAAGGAGCAACGAATAGATGATGCAGCTTTATCGACTAAAATGAATCGTTTAGCTAACGAAGTTAGAAACGGTATTGAACGTTACGGAGTTGTCGAACTACCGGACGGGGCTCGGATGTTTGCTTATGAAGTTGACGGATTGGGTAACTATAATTTAATGGATGATGCCAACGTTCCTAGTTTGCTAGCAATCCCCTTTATTGGTTATACAAATGAGCGGGATGCTGTGTACGTTAATACGCGAAAGTTTATTTTGTCTTCTAATAATCCCTATTATTATCAAGGGACGATTTTGTTGGGAATTGGTAGTCCGCATACTCCCCAAAATTACGTATGGCCAATCGCATTAGCAATGGAGGGGTTAACGACTAGTGATTTAAACTTGATTACCGCTAAGCTGAACGTGATTAGTCAAACGGATGCGAATACCAACCAGTGCCACGAAGGAATCGACGTAAACAATCCTGATAAATACACTCGGGAATGGTTTTCATGGGCAAACATGACTTTTTGTCAGTTGGCGTTCCACTACTTGAAGTTAAAAGGGGAGTTGGTTTAAAAATAGGAGAAGTTCGCTAAATTAGTATTTAATAGCTAACAGTGGATGAGGCTGTGACAAAACTGCCTCTTACAGTAAATAAAAAGGACGAAAATCGAATTTTTGATTTTTCGTCCTTTTGTTTCTAATTGTAGTAAAAGCACCAAAATAAAAACGATTTATGAGGAAGTTTCAGCCCACGAATCGTTTTTTATTATTAGAGACTTTTGTCACAGCCCCATTTTTAAATATTACTTGTTTGATCTAGTTTTACTATCATGAGCTAAACTGGCATAAATAATAATCATTAGTAAGGTTGCTCCTATGATAGTGTTTAAGTTATTGGGAATTTCATGGTTAGCCACCTTCCAAGCTAATAATATAAAAGTGGCTTGTAGAATCCAAGATATTATAGATTGTCCAGCAAAAATAATGTTGAAAAATTTCATTGATTTTCCTCCAGCAAATCCCCATTTTCGGGAATATAATTTATTGAATCTTCAATTCTCTTTGGAATTGGTATCTGTGGATCAACTTGTGGGTTATTATGATGTATACGGTTATATGATCTACGGTATTCTGAGGGAGATAATCCTGTCTCGCTCTTAAATTTTCTAGCAAAGACTTTAGAGTTGTTAAAATATGATTCAAAGGCAATTTGTTTGATAGGCATTTCAGTACGAACTAACAGTAATGAAGCTACTTCTATTTTTAGACTGTTTAAATATTGGAGAGTGGTCATTCCTGTGCATTTTTTAAATAATCTTGTTAAATAGTCAGAATTTAAATGAACGCTTTCAGCAATTTCTGCGACTGTTAAATTATCAGAAATATTCGCCCTGATCCATTCCTTGATATAATTTATTTTTGTTATTTCAGAGTTATGTTCGTAATGGCCAATAAAGTTTTTAAATAAATATATTAGTAAAGAAGAAGTTAGGTAATCACGTTCATCAATAAAAGATATGTCATCCCTGATAGATAATATTTGATGAACCAGGACTAAAATATATCGCTCATCTACCAATTTGAAATTTATTGGTAACATAACACTTCGAATGTTAGGAACGCGCTCTTTAATGATTTGGACTACTTTTGTGGCAGTTGTATCGATAGTTTTTTCTTTATTTTGAGAGAAAAAATGGATCCAATAAAAATCTATTCCAGGTGGGCTGTCTTTGTATCCTTCAAATTTTTTGAAAGGTGGTAGCACAAGTACTCCGTGATCGTTGAGTGTATACTCCTCGTTTTCAACTCGAATGTAAATTGGTCCCTTAATGCAGATTATTATTTCATAATCGCCTTTATGATACATGGGTTTATGACACCATGGAACATTGGAAACAAATTCACCGCCTTTATAAAATAAGACACTGTTTTCAATGGTGAATGTTAAAAATTTCAACAGCTTCATCCTCCTTTGCTGTGGTATGAAATCGTCACTTAATATCAATATGTCGAAAATTGCAACCGAAGCTACAAAAAGCAGTATATAGCGTTTTAGGTTTTTGAATTGTTGTCGGAAATGATAACCTCTTTTTAGATTATAGCCCTTTTTTATTTTTTTGAAAACGCTTAACATAAATTTGTAACTTATTAGTTGCATGAAATTAAGCTTTTATCAAATTTGGAATATTCGAACATTTGGCTAATAGTTTAATAACAATTGGAGGTTAAGCTTATGAATATAAATAAAGTTGATCGTAATGTAGAATCTGCTCATCAGATGATGGTGAACGATCACTTGCCGTTCCATCGCAAACTTACATATGGTTTTACGGATATGGCTGGTAATCTATTATACACATTAGTTGGTTCTTACATGTTATATTTCTTTACTAATGTTTTTGGATTAGACGTTGGTACTGCAGGGATTCTCTTACTTTTGGGTAGATTTATTGATGCCTTAGGAGCTCCAATTATGGGAGTTTTGGTAGACCATACGCATAGTAAATACGGTAAGAATAGGCCTTGGTTCCTTTGGATGGCTTTGCCATTTACTATTTCAATTTGGTTACTATTTACTACGCCAGCTTTAAACGAAACGATGAAAATTATATATGCGGGTGCCATGTATATCATTGCTGAGCTCACTTATACAGCATTATCGACACCTATTACATCTGTGTTACCAAATTTAACATCTGATTCAAATGAACGTACATCAGCTAATTCAATTCGTATGGTTTTGGGTAATGTTGGTAATTTCTTTGCTGTAACATTTGTCATTCCATTAGCTACCTTCTTTGGGCAAGGAAATGACCGTAAAGGGTGGTCGATGGCCGTCGGTTTATATGCAATTGTTGCATTTGTTTTTATTATGATTGCCTTTTTAGATATGCGTGAGAAGAAAATTGGCGAAGAAAAGATCGTTACTATTCGAGAAAGTTTAAAAGCAACTAAACAAAATTGGCCATGGGTATTGATAGTTTTAGCTAATCTAGCTTTATGGACAGCTTATTCTGCACGAAATGCAGCGCTTCCTTATTATTTCCAGTATAATTTGGGTGATAAGGGATTGATTTCTTTGTTTAATGGATTCTCGATTATTCAAATTATAGGAATGGCTTCAGTTCCGTTTGTTGTTAAATTTTTGGATAAATGGGGAACTACTATCTTAATGTTAGTGATTACGATGGTTGGTCAAATTTGGATTGGAATGGCCGGATCGAATGTAACTATGGGATTAATCGGATGGTGTCTAGCATGCATCGGATCAGGTTCTGCAATGACCATGTTTTTCTCAATGGTTGGTGATACAGTTGATTTTGGTGAATGGAAAACAGGTATACGTGCTAATGGATTTTTGACTGCTATGGGTGCTTCATTCTGCATTCAAATGGGTTCAGGAATCGGATCGTTTATTGCAGCCCGGATTTTAGCACAGTTTGGTTTTACTGCTTCACATGCAATTCAGACAAGTACTAGTCTGACAGGCATTAACTTAACTTTTATTTGGGTACCAGTGGTAATTTATACAATTAGTATTGTGTGCATGATTTTTTATCGAAAGTGGGAAAAACATGAACCAATTGTTAATAAAGATTTAGCTGAACGGCATGCCGCTGAAAGTGCACAAGAAGTTTAAAATAAATAAGGGGATAAAACTAATGAGTATTAATATATTAAAAAAGGTAAAAGTCACTTCTGAATTCTGGAAAAAGTATCGAAATCTAGTCGTAAAAGAAGTTTTACCTTATCAATGGAAGGTTATGAATGATGAAGCAGATATCAGCATAGCAGAAGATCCACAGAATAATGGGCAAGATAAAAATAGTCATGCTATTGCTAATCTGAAAATTGCGGCTGGTAAAATGACGGGGCATCATTATGGATTTCCATTTCAAGATACAGACGTGTATAAATGGCTAGAAGCAGCTGCCTATTCATTTTCATACAAAAATAATCCAGACTTAAAAAAGATTACTGATAGCTTGGTCGATCTTATCGAAGAGGCTCAAGATGAAGACGGGTACTTATCAACTTTCTTTCAAATTGATGCACCCAAACGAAAGTTTAAAAGATTACAACAATCACATGAGTTGTATACGATGGGACATTATATTGAAGCAGGAGTAGCATATTACGAATCAACGGGAAATAAAAAAGCTTTAACAATTGCAACCAAAATGGCTGATTGTATTGATAAAAATTTCGGTTTAGGAGAGGGAAAGATTCCGGGATACGATGGTCATCCTGAAATTGAATTAGCTTTAGTTAGATTGTATGAAGTGACTCAAGATAGTAAATATTTAAAACTATCTAGATATTTTTTGAAACAAAGAGGTACCAATCCTGAATTCTTTGATAAGCAAATTCAGAGTGATGGTATTGAAAGGGACATCATTAATAATATGCGCGACTTCCCTCGGCAATACTATCAAGCCGCCGAACCAATAAAAGATCAAAAAACAGCTGATGGACATGCAGTTCGTGTTGTTTATTTATGTACTGGAATGGCATATGTTGCTCGCTATACAGGAGATAAAGAATTATTAGATGCTTGTAATCGACTTTGGAACGATATTGTTAAGAGGAGGATGTATATTACTGGTGGTATTGGTTCTACAACTACTGGTGAATCATTTACTTATGATTACGATTTACCTAATGATACGATATATGGGGAAACATGTGCTTCAGTTGGAATGGCATTTTTTGCAAGACAAATGTTGAATATTAAGGCAAAAGGTGAGTACGCAGATATCCTAGAAAAGGAGCTATTTAATGGTGCCTTAAGCGGAATGTCACTAGATGGAAAACATTTTTTCTATGTTAACCCACTAGAGGCTGATCCAGAGGCTTCGCGTAAGAATCCGGGTAAGTCACACGTTTTAACACACAGAGCAGACTGGTTTGGTTGTGCATGTTGTCCTGCCAACTTAGCTCGTTTAATTACATCGATAGATAAGTACATCTATACTATTGATGGAGATACAATATTAAGCCATCAATTTATTGCCAATAGAGCGGAATTTGAAAATGGAATTAGAATTGTACAAAGCAATAAGTATCCTTGGAATGGTGATATACACTATGTAATTAAAAATCCAAAAAATATCTCATTCCGATTAGGAATTCGAATTCCCTCTTGGAGTAAAAACAATATAAATATAGTATTAAACGGAAAAAAAGTAATTTTAGAAGTTGAAGACGGTTTTGTTTACTTAGATATTGAAAAGGATACTCAAATTGATGTTGATTTAGATATGTCTGTTAAATTTATGCAGAGTAGCAACCGTGTTAGCCAAAATATTAACAAGTTAGCGGTTCAACGGGGACCAATTATTTATGCAGCCGAAGAAGTTGATAATGGCGGACCTCTTTGGAACTTTCAAATTGAAACAAAAGCCAGTCCGGTATGTAAATACGAAGATCAGTTACTTAGTGGAGTAGAAACCATTTCAGTAAAAGCAAAAAAATTAGAAATAGATTCAGTAGATTCTCCATTATATAGAGAGTTGGATCGTGATACGAAGAAAAAGGAAACTTTACTTAAACTAGTTCCTTACTATTCTTGGGCGAATAGGGCCGAAGGACAAATGATGGTTTGGATAAATCGTTAAAAATTGAGTTTTTGGTTTTTAACAGATGCAAAATCTGTTATGGGTAATAAATGGCTCTAAGCCAAATTTGACATTCTATTAGAACAAGTGTCTATGAAGGCAATTGCTCTCTGTCAACAAGTGTGGATAGAAGCTGTTAAGGAAATCATTTCGTTTGGCGACGAATTGATTTCCTTTTTTTAGTTTTGAGTGAAAATTCAATAAAGACGCGATCTTTTAGATGTTGCCAATTTCGATAGCCGTAGGCTGTTCGATTAATTTGCTTGATTTTACGAAAAACTCCTTCGATTCGTCCGTTGGATAATGGCGAACGCATAGCGTTAATAATAGATTTAGCTCTGGCATTAAAGGTTTTAAGCAAAGTATGTAATGATGAATTTTTGGTTTTTGTTTGTAGTAACTTTACTAGTTGAGCATGGTCATTATTTCGAATGGCTTCTGCTAAAGATTGGACAATATAATAAACTTTAGTCAATTCTAGGCCGGTATTGATTCCTTCGGAAACAATTTGAGCTTCAGTTAATCGGTCTTTTAAATGTTTTTTTCCAAAATGGATATTTAGCAGCTAGATCATTAAATGGTTTTAGATAAAGTTTCCAATAATATTTAAGAAGGCGGTAATTTTTGGAGTTCCATTTAAATTGATGCATTACAGAGATTCTAGTTTGCGTAATTAAGCGATTTAACGTTTGAATTAGATGGAAGCGATTTGCGATAATTTTAGCGTTTGGAAAAAGCCGTTTAATAAAAGTATGGTAACTAGAATTAAAATCTAAGACTACGGATTTGATAGATCTACGAGCTGTTAATGAGTAACATCGTTCAAAATGTTCGATAATATTTTTGGAAAGGCGATCTAGTAATAAGGTTACTAGTGCGCCACTCTCAGCGTTGATAGCCAAAAAGCTCATTTGATGTTGGGTAGTTCTAACCTCATCAATAGAAAGGTGTTCTGGTAAAGTGGCTTTTGGATGGACCCATTGATCATGCAAGTCCGTGACTATTCGATTTACTGAAACTGGGGAAACGTTTAATTCTTGGACGATATTGTCAACGGATAAGTCTTTAGATAAATAGTTAATAATGCTAAATTTCAATCTTTGAGTTGACTGGGCATGCTTTTTTATCAAATTAGTCTGAGCGATAATAGAGCGGTGACATGCCTTGCATAAAAAGCGCTGCTTATCTATTTGAAGAATGATGGACTTGCCATTAAAGGGGATATCACGGATATATACAGTTTTAAACCCGTTTTTTACAATGCTTCTTGTATGACAATAGGCACAGGAAGTTAACTGATAGGTTAATTTACCGATCACACAGTAAACCTCCTTTTCTTCCATAACAGATTTTATTTCTAGATTAGGGTTACTTTTAGTTAAATTATCTTGTATAACACCTTTATGGGACATATTATCATCTGCTTTTAATTGGGTTTTGGTCGACATGATTGTAGCATTAAGGATGATGATATGTCCTTTTTTGCATAAAAAAAGTGTCGATAAACATTTTTTTACTGTTCATCCACACTTGTTATTCTAGAGCCGAAATTAGTCACGTTAGTGACTAATCAGTGAAAACAATTACATAAACAAAAGGACGAAAAATCAAGAATTCGATTTTTCGCCCTTTTTATTTACTGTAAGAGGCAGTTTTGTCACAGCCTCATTTTTTATTCAAAAATAATGATTTATGTTTTTTGTTAAAAATGTAATATAATTTGTTCAGTAAACATTGTCTTTGTAGGTAAACAAAGGAGGACAGAATGAATATTGGAATAACGTATTTCTTAATAATTATATTTGCTAATACTTTAGGAGCTATTTCTGGAATGGGCGGTGGAATTTTAATTAAACCACTTTTTGATTTTGTGGGGCATGATTCAGTAGCTGCAATCTCGTTTTATTCTGCAATTGCAGTATTTACAATGGCAGTCGTTTCAACCTTCAAACAAATAAAAGATGGGACTCAACTTAACTGGAACTTTGCTAACTGGATAGCTGGAGGGGCAGCTGTTGGTGGAATGTTTGGAAATAGTCTATTAAATTTTTTACTACAACTTTTTCCAAACGAGAGACATGTTACCATGATTCAGATTGTATTAACTATTTTGTCAATATTTTTTTCCTTAGGAGTTACAACTCGAAAAAAAGCAAATTTTCGTTTGGCAGGAAATTATTGGTATTGTTTTAGTGGGTTAATATTGGGGATTTGTGCGAGTTTTTTAGGAATTGGCGGTGGACCAATTAACGTAGCTTTATTAATATTGTTATTTAATATTCCACTCAAAGAGGCCACAGTTTATTCAATTTGTATAATTTTATTCTCTCAGGGCTTTAAATTAATTAATATTACTATGACTGGTGATTTTTCAAGTATTAATTTTTACCAACTAATTTTTATCATTCCGGCAGCAATTTTAGGTGGGTATCTTGGAGCGCTTTTTAGTAAATTTATGCTTACTAAGTATGTAGCAATACTATTTCAAATTATGCTGTTGATAGTCGTTATAATTAATGTATACAACTATCTACAATTACTGGATTAAAAATTAACCGCATCGAAAACCAAATTTTAAGTGTTTGGGGTTCGATGCGGTTAATTTAATGAGACTTATTTGCTACTTTCGCGAAATAGTAATTTAGTTGCCGTTACTATATTGACCGGATAAGTTTGCAATCCATTGATTTGATTTAAAAGAAGATTTGCTGCAGAAGTTCCCATTTGCTGGGTTGCAAGTTGAACTGTACTTAAGCTAGGAGTTAGATAACGGCCAACTTCAAGATCTCCAAAACCGACTATGCTAACATCTTCGGGAATGCGTATTTGTTCTTCTTGTAAAGCCTTCATTGCACCAATAGCCATTGTATCACTGCAAACAAAAAAGGCAGATGGTAAAGCTGACGGGAATTTCCTAATGGCAGATTTCATGAGTTGGTAACCACTTTCAGTACTAAAATCCCCTGAGAAAATAAATTCTTCATCTAAAAGCCCCTTAGCAATCATGATATTGCGGAATGCTTGTGCGCGAGGGTCAGGAGAAGCGTTAATTTCTGATTTCGACGTAGCTTCAATCATTCCAATTTTAGTAAACTTGTTTTTTAAAAAATGTTCAATAATTTTTTGAACTGGAGTAAAGTAATCAGCTGTGACACAGCTAATTTCGTATGAAAGGGTGTCTTGATTGACAATCACTAATGGTATTTTAGCCTCTTGCAATTGTTCCAGACTTTTTTGATCAAAATGTCCTATAGCGATAATTCCGTCAGCACCCTTAACATCCAAATCTTGTTCGTTAAAAAAGGTTCTGATGATTTCATAATTTTGATTTTTTAACGTCATTTCAATATTCCAACGAAGCGAACGGAAGTAAAGATCAGATATCTTAACTTTTTTAGTATACCAACCAGTAATGATTATTTTACCTTTCTTGGATTGGCTCTTATCACGTTGATTTGTATAGTTGTTTTTTTCAGCAATGGCCAAGATTCGTTCCCTTGTTTTAGGGCTGATTTGCAGGGTGGTGTCAGAATTTAAAACACGAGATACGGTACCAACAGACACGTCCGCTTTTTTAGCAATATCACGCATTGTTACCATCAGGAGCACCTCTTTTTAGATGATTTAAGTATATTATAGCAGTCTTTCACACATTTAAAAAATTGTTTAGTTAACACTATTGTATTTAGTAAACAATAGAGTTATGCTTGTTTTGTAAAACGCTTACATAATTGATGGATTTAAAATAAAGGAGAAAACAAATGGTAGCAAATCTTTCAATAACCCAAATATCACTTTTAACAATTTTTGCAGCCCTTTGCGGAATCGATCCTTATATTTCTGGGTTACAACTTAGTAAACCTGTGATTGCGGGCTTTTTTGCAGGGGTGATTATGGGAGACATAAAAACTGGACTAGTAATTGGAGCAACATTGCAATTGATGGTTTTGGGAGTAGGGACTTTTGGCGGGTCGTCAATCCCCGATTTTGCTTCAGGAGCAATCATTGGGACAGCTTTAGGAGTTGTAAGTGGAAAGGGAATCCAATTTGCAATTGGTATTTCGGTTCCAGTAGGACTTTTGCTTGTTCAATTAGATATTTTAGCCCGTTTTTGCAACGTTTATTTTGCTCATCGAGTTGATAAGCATATTGAAAGTGAAGAATTTCAAAAAATTAATACTGAAGCTTGGCTAAGCTTATTGCCAATTGGATTATCTAGAGCCCTTCCAGTAGGAATTTCGTTATTTTTTGGGAATAGTGTTGTAAATACCGTATTAAAATATGCACCTGCGTGGCTAATGGGCGGATTGAAACTAGCAGGGGCGGTTTTACCGGTGGTCGGAATTGCGATTCTTTTGCATTACTTACCTGTTGGAAAATTTTTTGCTTATTTAATGATTGGTTACTTGTTGGCTGCATATTTTAACATGCCAATGATGGGAATTGCACTAGCAGGAACAGCATGTGCGATGCTACATTTCAATAATATTAAACAACAGCAAAAGCAAGTTGAGTTGCACCAGGTTCAATCTAAAATTAGCCCAACAGAAGGATTGGAGGAAATTATTGGTGATGAAATCTAATGTAAAGGAATTAACTGCACAAGATCTAAAACAGGTAAATTTACGGTATATGTTTGGGGGACAACTTGGTTGGAATTATGAGCGAATGATGAATGTAGCATATGTGCACGCAATTTACCCTGCTTTAATAAAGTTATACGGAGATGATCCCCAAAAATTGAAAGAAATGTTTCAAATGGAAATGCAATTTTATAATACTAGCCCCTTTCTATCTGCAATTATTACGGGTGTAGATTTAACTTTGCAGAACGAAAAAGGAAGTGATTCGAAAGAAGCAGTAGCAGCCATAAAAACCGGGCTAATGGGACCTTTTGCTGCGGTTGGGGATTCGTTATTTGGAGCAGTTATTCCCACAATTTTTGGTTCCTTAGCTGCGTATATGGGTCTTAAAGGAAATGCCGCTGGTGTAATTATATGGTTGATTGCTTCTATTGGGATACTAGCATTGCGTTATTTTGAATTGCCTTTTGCGTATAAAGAAGGTAAAAAATTAGTTTCCGGAGTTGGAAATTTTTTGAACAATTTAACAGAGTCAGCAACATTGTTAGGTGTTTTAGTAATTGGAGGATTAATACCCACAGTTGTTAATGTAATAGTTCCGTTTAGCCTGACTATTGGAGCAAAGTCGTTTTCTCTTCAAAAAGAATTGTTAGATCAGATTATTCCAGCAATGGTTCCAATCATTTTGGTCGGTTTAGCTTATTGGCTTTTAGGACGAAAAAATATGAATTCAACTAGGGTGATTTGGGTTTTTTTAATATTAAGTATAATTTTATACAGCTTGAATTTATTGGCTGTAGGATAACGGAGTGAATTTTTTTGAAAAGAAGTAATGGTAAGCCAAATGTAATTATGATTGTAGTTGATCAAATGAGGGCAGATGCGCTCTCTTTTAATGATGTAAAGCATTTTGCCAGTACACCAACGTTAGATATGATGGCAAGTGAAGGTTATAATTTTGAAAATGCATATTCTCCAGTCCCTAGTTGTGTTCCAGCTCGAGCAGCCTTATTAACAGGAATGGATCAGGAAACGAGTGGTAGAGTTGGGTATGAAGACGAAGTACCGTGGAATTTTACAAATACAACTCCCAAAGTATTTAAGGAAATGGGGTATCAAACAGAAGCAATTGGTAAAATGCATGTGTTTCCTTCTAGAAAAAGAATGGGGTATGAACATGTACTGCTTCACGATGGGTATTTACATGTTGATCGTAAATACACCAAACCATATGGTTCTCAATTTGAATATGTAGATGATTATTTAGCATTTTTAAAGGATCATCTAGGAAATAATGCTGACCTCACTGATGATGGGATGAATTGTAATTCTTGGGAAGCTCGTCCATGGATGCTTGAGGAAAATGAGCATCCAACAAATTGGGTAGTTTCAGAATCAATTAAATTCCTACAACGTCGAGATCCCACAGCGCCCTTTTTCTTGAAAATGTCATTTGAGAAGCCACATGCTCCATTAAATCCTCCAAAGTATTATTTTGATATGTACATGGAACGCCTTCCCAAACACATTGACTTGCATATCGGCAATTGGGAAAAAGAGTCGAATGAAATGCCAAATATTTATGCTTTGAAAGGATGTTTAAAAGAAGACGATCAACGCAGGATGGTGGCGGCTTATCTAGGCTTGATTACGCATATTGATCACCAAATAAGTCGGTTTTTGACCGCTTTAAAGGAATTTGGAGAAGATAAAAATACAATTATCTGGTTTGTTTCAGACCATGGGGATCAGCTTGGAGAACATTATCTTTTTCGAAAAGGATATCCATATCAAGGGAGTATTCGCATCCCTTCTTTTATTTATGATCCGGGTAACTTAATTGCAGGACACAAACATAAAATTAAACAATTAGTTAAAATTCAAGATATTTTTCCATCAATTGTAGATTTAGCATTAGATGAGAAAGTGCGTACAGATGGGAAGAGCGTAAAGCAATTGCTATTTGGTTGTTATGAAGGTTGGCGAACCGAAATTCATGGTGAACATAGCTTGGGCGAAGACTCAAGTCAGTATCTCTTAACTGATAAGTGGAAACTAATTTGGTTTTCAGTAAGAGATGAGTATCAGCTTTTTAATGTGGAAAAAGATCCTAACGAAAAAGAAAATTTAGTTAACATGGATAGTTACGCCACCATAGTTGCTGTTTTAAAACAAAAATTAATTGGCTATTTGCAAGACCGCGAAGAAGGCTTTGTGAAGAATGGAGAACTACGGCCAATCTCACTAGATAAAGTTAAAGCAACGTTAAGTAAATGAGGTGTTTTGATGGATTATCAAAAAATTAATGGTGAAACATTTAAAATGGGCACTAATAAGGGAGGCTTTCCTGAAGATTTCGAAGGACCTCAAGAATTGGTGACGGTCACTAATTTTGAAATTGCTAAAACTACAGTTACTAATAGAGAATTTGGTCAATTTGTCAAAGAAACGAACTATAAAACGGTTGCAGAAACGAAGGGGAACTCTTTTGTATTTCAAGCTTTTATACCCCAAGATAAACAAAGCCAGTATTTACATCCTACAGGAGCTCCTTGGTGGTTAGTTGTACCTGGAGCGAGTTGGCGTCATCCTTTCGGTCCTGATTCAGATATTGAAGACATTTTGGATCATCCAGTTGTTCATGTCGGCTTGGAGGATGCTATAGCTTTTTGCGAATGGGCTGGGGCAAAGCTACCTACCGAAGCTCAATGGGAATGTGCAGCAAGGAGCGGCTCTACGACCGAGTATCCTTGGGGCGATGAATTAGTCGTAGACAAAAAATATCATGCTAATACATGGCAAGGAAAATTTCCGTGGGAAAATGATGCGCTAGATGGATTCGTTGGAACAGCACCTGTAAAAAGTTTTGCACCAAATGCAAATGGACTATATCAAATGATTGGCAATGTATGGGAATGGTGTCGAAACCCGCGATACGTTCCATTACTTGACTTTAATCAGCGAGTTTACGAACTTAAGAGCTCTGATAAACTTAAAGGCGAATTTGCAATTCGAGGAGGTTCCTTTTTGTGCCATTGCTCTTATTGCAATCGTTATAGAGTTGCGGCCCGTAATGGTGCTGATTATCAATCGACAAGCAGCCACCTTGGATTTAGATGCATTAAGGAAGATTACTAGAAAAAAGCTGGAATTCATTTCCAGCTTTTTTTGCGCAAAAAATTATTAATTAGGGTGCAAAAGTTGCAGACTAACGACTGCTAGAACTTGTCTTGTTAGCGTTTTCATAAAAAGTAAAATGAAGTCATAGCATAAGGAAGGGAGGAAACACTAGTGTTAAATGAATTGTTGACCAAAGATACGATTCAGTACCGAGATATTGACCACCTTAATTGGCAAGAGGCGATTAAGGTTGCAGCAATGCCACTAATTAAGAACGGAAGTATTTTACCTCGGTACGTTGAATCTATGATTAAGATTTCTCTGAAAGAAGGACCGTACTTTAACATTGGACCAGAAGTCGTCTTGGCTCATGCTAGACCGACTGATGGTTCTAATGGGATTGCATTGGCACTCTTAAAAACTAAAAAGGACGTTTGTTTAATTAATGATCAACATCCTGCAAAGTTATGGTTTGTTTTAGCTGCAAATGATAACCAAAGCCATTTGATGGTAATTAAGGAGTTGATGCAATTATTAACAGATAAAAAGCGGGTTGATTTATTACTCAACGCTGAAAATAAACAAAGTATTGAAAAAATTATTGTCGAAGGAGTAGGAAAATGAAGATTTTAGCAGTTTGTCAAAGCGGATTAGGAAGTAGCTTTATGGTACAAATGAATATCCAACAGATATTAAGCGACGAGAAGGTAGATGAAGAAATTCAAGTTGATCATGCAGATGTGGGCAGTGTGACTGCAGACGCAGCTGATTACTTTTTTGTCGAAACTACTTTGAAAAGTGCGCTAGGTAGTCTTCCAGAAGATAAGATTATTCTTTTAGATAGCCTGATTGATCAAGATGAAATTAGGGAAAAGGTTAATGAAATGCTAGATAAGAATAATATCCAACATGGTTAATACAAAATAAAGAAGGTGGCATTAATGAAAGCGATTCTAAATCTATTTGTAGCGATTGCAACGCAACCAGCAATTTTAGTCGCATTAATTGCAATGACAGGACTATTGCTACAAAAGAAAAAAGCAACTGAAGTAGTTCAAGGAACTATCAAAACTTTTGCTGGGTTTTTGGTCTTAATCGGTGGTTCAGGGATCTTAAGTAATTCGTTGGCGCCGTTTGCAAGTATGTTTCAATCGGCCCTTCACGTACAAGGGGTGGTGCCAAGTAATGAAGCAGTTGTAGCAATTGCGTTAGTTAAGTATGGATCAACAACGGCGCTCATTATGTTAGTAGGAATGATTATAAATATTCTCTTAGCACGATTCACCCGGTTTAAGTACATTTTTTTAACTGGACAAGCAATGCTTTATGTTTCTTGTTTAACTGCGGTAATTTTAATTTCAGCTAATTTAGGAAATGGTTGGCAAACGGTTATTTTAGGCGGCGTTTTTGAAGGAACTTTATTAACAATTACCCCGGCACTTTGCCAACCCTTTATGAGGAAAATCACCGGTGGCGACACAGTTGCAATGGGGCACACCGGAAATATTGGGTACGCAACTGCAGGATTGGTCGGCAAAATTTTTGGCAATAAAGAAAAGAGTACAGAAGACTTAAATATTCCTAAAGGACTAAGTTTTTTAAGAGATTCAACAGTTTCAATTACTTTATTGATGGGGATTGTGTACATTGCTTTAGCTATTGTAGCAGGTCCGCACTTTGTAGAAACTAAGCTAAGTGGCGGGACTAATTACATTATTTATGCATTAGTGCAAGCGGGAACTTTTGCAGCTGGATTTGTAGTGGTATTACAAGGTGTTCGGATGATTTTAGCTGAAATTGTTCCAGCCTTTCAAGGGATTGCCAAAAGCTTAGTGCCCAATTCTAAACCCGCACTAGATGTTCCAATCATTTTTCCTTACGCACCGAATGCTGTATTAATTGGCTTTTTTGTAAGCTTTATTGTAGGTACCTTAAGCATGTTTGTGATGATTGCCATGAAAACCACGGTAATTATTCCAGGAGTGGTTGGCCATTTCTTTTGTGGAGCAGCAGCAGCAATTTACGGTAATTCAGAAGGTGGACGGCGAGGTGCAATTTTAGGTGCTACTGTAAACGGTTTAATTATTAGTTGGTTACCGTTATTGATTTTACCAGTACTGGGCTCTTTAAAATTGGCGGCATCTACTTTTGCAGACACAGATTATTTAGTACCCGGAATTCTATTAGGAAAACTAGGTAGCTTAGGAACGATGGCGGTAGTTACTGGAATTGTTTTATTTTTCTTAATAGTACTAGTAACCAGCGTAATTTTAAATCAGCGAGATAAGACATCAGATTAAAGGATTGTTGGGGGAAGAAGAAAGTGTTTACTAAAAAAGATATTGATGCGGTTAACGCAATTCGTTTTCTAAGCGCAGACATGATTGAAAAGGCGCAAAGCGGACACCCAGGTTTGCCGATTGATGCGGCACCCATGGCGTACACATTGTGGGAGAAGTTCTTACAATTTAACCCACAAGATCCAAAATGGATTAATCGGGATCGTTTTGTTCTAAGCGCGGGCCATGGATCGGCAATGCTTTATAGTTTATTGCATTTGAATGGCTTTGATTTACCGCTAACTGAATTGAAAAAGTTCCGGCAGCTCGGTTCTAGAACTCCAGGACATCCGGAATATGGGATGACGGCCGGTGTAGATGCAACCACCGGCCCGTTAGGACAAGGCTTAGGGATGGCAGTCGGAATGGCAATGGCAGAACGCCACTTAGCAGCATTGGTTAATCGCCCAGGTTACCCAGTTTTCAACCACTTCACGTACGCTTTAGTTGGCGATGGAGATCTAATGGAAGGGGTTAGTCAGGAAGCTATTAACATTGCTGGCCAAAAACAGCTCAATAAATTAATTGTTTTGTACGATTCTAATGACGTTTCGCTTGATGGACCTTTGAGTTTAAGTGCCAACGAAAACGTTGCGCAGCGTTTTAAAGCTGCTAACTGGAATTATCAAAAAGTTACCGACGGCAATGATCTGGCTGGGTTGCAACAAGCGTTACAGCAAGCCCAAACTAGCGACCGACCAACCTTGATTGAAGTTAAAACGATAATCGGATATGGTACCCCGGAAAGCGGGACGAATAAGGTACATGGAAATGCCTTAGGAAAGGCTAATTTGGCAGCGATGCGCCAATTTTATCATTGGCAAGCGGCGCCGTTTGAGATTGCCCCAGAAATTTACCAACATTATCAAGAACAGGTAGCTAAAAAGCAAACGGCCTACCAAGCCTGGCAAACAATGTTCCAAGAATATCAAACAGAGTTTCCAGAAGTTTACCGCCAATTTCAAGATGCGCGCTTAGATACGACCAAGCTTAATTTAGATGACCCGGCATGGCAGGAGCCCATGGCAACTCGAACGAGCAATTCTAAAATTATGCAACAGGTTGCCGACCAGAACGTGCAATTATGGGGCGGCTCAGCAGATTTGTATTCTTCAAATAATACTCGCCTTGATGATTCGAAGGCGTTTGATGCGTTGCATCCCGAACAACGCAACGTTTATTTCGGAGTGCGCGAATTTGGTATGGCAACTGCGGTTAACGGGATTAACTTACATGGCAACGCCCGGGCGTTTGGGAGCACGTTCTTTGTTTTTAGTGATTATCTCAAAGCAGCGATTCGCTTAGCGGCGATCCAGCAGATTCCAGCAATATACATTTTCACGCACGACTCGATTGCGGTCGGCGAAGACGGACCAACTCATGAGCCGATTGAACAGCTAGCCGGATTACGATCCATTCCTAACGTGACGGTGATTCGCCCAGCCGATGCGCACGAAGTACTGGGCGCTTGGCAAAAGATTGGCCAAATTACTGATCAGCCAACGGTACTAGTGTTGACCCGACAAAAAGTGCCGTTATTAGCGCAAACGCAGGCTGATAAAGTGGCCTTCGGCGGCTATACACTCTCGCCAGCTGTCACCGCCAATCCGGACGGAATCTTGGTTGCAACGGGTTCAGAAGTCGCCTTAGCCCTACAGGCGCAACAAAAACTCGCCCAGGAAAAATTGAACGTGGCAGTAGTTTCCATGCCGAGCGTCGAGCTTTTCCAAGCTCAAAGTCCGGATTATCAAGCTCAAGTTCTTCCACCAAACGTGAAGGTAAAGCTAGGACTTGAAATGGGCAGTCGCAATGGTTTAGCCACAGTGGCGAGCGCGGTAATCGGAATTGATCACTTTGGGGCAAGCGGGGACGGCACGGAAGTAGTTCAACAAGCAGGTTTCACGGTAGATAACATTGTGGAACAATTTAAAGCAAAATTAGCAGAGGCGGAAGTGAAATGATGGATGTAAATGATTTAACTATTAAGGTTTATGAAGACGGCGCGGAAATTGAGAAAATGCGAGCTGCTAGTCAACAGGCGTTCGTTAAGGGCTTTACTACGAACCCTTCGCTATTAAAACAAGCGGGAGTGACTGATTATTTAGCTTTTGCCCGCCAAGTGGTGGCAGAATTTCCAAAGCAGGAGTTTTCTTTCGAAGTTTTTAGTAACGAACCGCAAGAAATGTTGCGGGAAGCTCAAACTTTACATGATTTAGGTCCCCGAGTGTATGTAAAAGTACTTTCCATTTTTGTGGGACGGGTAGCTGACGCTGGAATTGATCCGCATCATTTGATTGAAAGCAGTGTAGAAATTACGAAGTCTCACCCAGAAGCATCCTTGTTATGGGCAAGTACGCGAGAAGTGTACAACGTATTTGAAGCACAACAAATGGGGGTGGATATTATTACGGTGCCACCAGCTTTAATTACGAAGTTAAGTAAAACGGGTAAAGCGGCTTTAGAAATTTCGGTGGATACGGTTAAAGGTTTCCAACGGGATATTGAGGAATCAGGATTGTCAATTTTATAGCCAGATTTTTTTCTCAGACATTGTATTAACTATTGTCTGAGATTTTGTGTATGTTAATTAGTGAATAGCATGGGTGAATATATGTTGGAATTAAATAATTCGGAAACTAAAGTATTAGAAGCACTTTTAAAAAACAATGTCTTGTATTCAATAAAAGATTTAGCAACCGAAACTAAATTATCAAATCGAGCAATATATTACAACGTTGCTAACCTTTCAAAAAAGTTGATGGTAAATAATATTGAACCGCCGCGCAATATTCGCGGAAGGGGATATTATTTGCCTGAGGAAAGTAAGCGTCTTTTAAAAAATAATTATTACAGTGATAAATTACTAATTCTAGACGCCCATTCTCGTCGAATCTTCTTGATTTTTTTAATGTTAACTGAGTCAAGTTTCAATACATTAGCTAAGATGGCGGAGATTTTAGAAGTTTCTAGGAATACTATTGTACATGATCAAAAGATAATTACAGTTTTTTTGAAAAAGTACCATTTAACGGTGGTTGGCAACCGAAAGGGTCATTTTATTTCAGGAAATGAAGTAGATATTCGGTATTTTTTACAAAACAATAGCGTAAAGATTGCAACTGTTTTAGCAGAAGTAAGTAAGCAAAAGGGCGACTTTGACGAAATTCGTTCCATAATGAACTTAAGAAGTGTCATTGAAAGTTGGCTGGAAAGTATTGAACAGCGTAGTTTTTTAAATTTTACTGACGATGGGAAAAAACATCTAGAAAATTTTTATATGCTAGTTTTAAATCGAATCTTACGAGGACACATATTACAATCAGGTGAGATGTTTACGTCTGGAATGGATTACCATCATTTACGAAAACAAAATGAATTTATGATGGCAAAAGAATTGCTAACAAAATTAGGATTGGACTTAAGAGCAAAGTATGAAGAAGAGGTCTATTTTTTAGAAAGTATGTTATTAGGGACGCCTAAAAATGAGATTGGTTTTAGTGGAGAAAGCGATGTTAAAAATACGCTAAAGAAGGTTACTAAAGAGATAGTAGATAATTTTAAGAAGCTAAGCGGAATGAATTCAAATAATGAAAGCCAATTACTAAACGATCTTTACACGCATTTAGTTTCAACTTTTTACCGTGTTAAATATAACCATCAATATCGAGATGGATTAGTTACACAGATAAAAAGTAAGTATTTTAACGTTTACACATATACCAAAATGTCTTTACAACCATTTGAAAAATTAAATGTTGGACATTTGAACGAAAATGAAATTTCGTTGATTGCAATTTATTTTGGTTCACAGATGGTTAGGCAAGCTAAGCAAGGTACGGTTCTTTTAGTTTGTTCTGCGGGGTTGGGTACTTCGAGACTGCTTAAAGAAGAAATACTTGCTCATTTTCCTGACGTTAATGTCATCGGTCCGATTACTAAAAGTGAATATAACAATATCCAAACTGATGATTATCCACTCATAATTACAACTACCCCTTTAAATAGTCAGCCAAGTAATAAAGTGATTCTACTTTCTCCAATTCTAACGCAGAGAGATTTGATTTTATTGCAAAAGTTATTTGTAGAGAGAGGGATTTTGCAAACTAACTCTAAGTTTAATGAAAGCAAGTTTGCGGCACTGATGGATGTTATTAATGACACAGCAATTATTCGCGATCCAGTAAAATTAAGTGAGGGGATCAAAGAAATTTTAGCAACGGATACTGAGAAAAGACAAAAGATTATTAAAAATACTTACCCAAAACTAAGTGAACTAATTACTAAAGACACTACTAGCTTTGTTGATGGTCAGGACTTAAATTGGCAAGCTGCTATTGAGTTAGCAGCTAAACCACTAAGTAAAAATAATCAAATAAGCCATACCTATGTTGAAGCCATGATTAATAATGTTATCCAAAATGGTCCCTATATTAACATTGGCAGAATGGTGGCATTTGCACATGCTAAAACTGAAGATGGGGTAAATAGCTTAGGAATGTCTCTCTTGCATCTAAAAGAACCGATTTCGTTAGTTGACAAACAACATCCGATTAAATTGGTTTTTGTTTTAGCAGCTGTTGACCAAGAATCACATGTTAATGCAATGGCTGAATTGGCAGCACTTCTGAGGGACGAGGAGAAACTAGATCGATTGCTTGACGCTAAAAATTTTGAGGAGATTGCACAGATTATTCGTAGTGTGGAAAATTCTTAAAAGAATAGGATACGTTTAAGCTGTTTTAAATGTCCAAAGAAATCATTTCGTTTAACGACGAACTGGTTTCTTTTTGATTTCAAATGAAAATTAAATGAAGATTTACCTTCTTGAATGTCGCCAATTCCAATATTTAATGATAAAGTTTTACTTGAGTGTTACTGCGGTTATGTATTAATTGGAGTACATTAGTAAAGAAGATAATTTGTATATAGTGAAAATGAGTAACTAAGAGGGGGTAGCCCATGGCAGCAACGTTAAAGGATATTGCGGATCGAGTTGGAGTATCGTTAGCAACCGTGTCACGAGTGCTAAATAAAGATACGTCACTTTCAGTCGGCAATGAAACGAGACAACGAATTTTAGACGCCGCCGAGGCATTACATTATTCAAAAAACAAACGGCATACTAATTCAACCGCCAGAAAACGCCTAGCGATTGTTCAGTGGTATTCGGAAACGGAAGAACAAGACGACTTGTATTACATGTCGATTAGGATGGGAATTGAACAACGCGGACAAGATAATCATTTTGAAGTAACCCGAATCTTCCAAAACAATCTCCAAGAATTGGGACCGGATTTTGATGCAGTAATTGCGGTGGGTAAATTTAGCGAGCCACAGGTTAAAGAACTTGCCGCTGTTACGGGAAACTTGGTTTTTGTAGATGATGATCAATTTGCGGCTGGTTTCGATAGCGTAATTACTGATTTTCAGTTGGCGACAGAAAGAGTGGTCGACTATTTTTGGCAACGTGGTATTAAGGACATTGGAATTATTCATGGTGCTGAAATGACTACCGATCATAAGTTGACCGTGACCGATCGGCGAATGCTGGGATTCCAGGCCGCAATGGAGAAGCGGGGTGCTTTTGAACCTAAATTTGTATTTGAAGGTGACTATACCAGCGATTCTGGTTTCAAAATGATGCAAAAGGCAATCGACACGCTTGGTGATCAACTTCCAACGGCTTTTTTTGTGGCTAATGATCCCATGGCGGCGGGTGCCTTGAAAGCACTTCAGGCCAATGGAATTGAAGTGCCAAAACGGGTCAAGATTTTTAGCTTTAACAATACTTCACTGGCAACGTATGTTTATCCCGAGTTAAGTGCAGTCAATGTGGATACCGAATTAATGGGAGCCACGGTGATCTAGTAATTGTGGGACTTTTTATTTTAACTAAAATATTTACTCAATCTATAACACAATTTGGTATACTGAACTTGAAAGCGGTTTAATTAATTTGGAGGTGTCACAATATTGGAAACTAAAAAAGAAGTATTTGATCAATTTGAGGGTCAAGATGTAATGCGCTATACGTTAATCAACGACCAACAAACGCGAATTTCAGTTTTGAGCTATGGTGGAACGTGGCAAGAATTTGTGGTTAATGAAAATGGTGTTGAGCGCCCATTAATTTGGGGATTGGATAGCATGGCGGATTATCAACGAGTTGGTTACTGCCTTTGCCAATCAGTTGGACGAGTTGCGGGACGCATTGGCGGGGCTAAATTTAAAATTGATGGCCAAGAATATCAAGTTGATATGAATGAACAAACACACTCGCTACATGGCGGTAATCATGGTTTTAATACGTTAAATTTTGCCGGAAAATTTAGTAAGAGTGCCGATAGTGTCAGCGTGGTTTTATCGAAGCACATTAAAGCAACTGACGATAATTATCCGGGGAACCTCGATGTAGAAATTAAGTTTACTTTAGATAACCAAAATCAAGTTACGATCGCCTTCACGGGGAATACGGACGCTGCCACCCTGTTTAATCCTACCAATCATGTTTACTGGAATACCACGGACGACCGAGAAAGTTTAGGTAAACAATGGTTACAAATTACGAGCGCAGCCCATCTTGAGTTTGACCAAGAAAAGGTGCCTACCGGTAAAAAAATTGCAGTTAAGGACACTGCTTATGACTTTAACCAACCTAAGTCGGTTGAAAAGGCTTTGCAACAATTAAAAAACGAAAACGGCGGGATTGAATTTGATGATGCTTACGAAGTTAACCCGAGCGCAACCACTCCAATTGCAATGATTGGAGACACTGATGGTAAACGGCAAATTAAACTTTATTCCGACCGCAACGGTTTGGTTATTTACACGGCTAACCCATTTGACCCAGATAAAGAAGCTGCTCATGAGTACAACGCTTTGGCGACTGAAGCACAAACTTTACCAGATGCAATTAACCATTCTGATTTTGGCGACGTTATTTTACGTCCAGGTCAACCAATTACTAACACGATTCGTTACCAATATGAACGTTTGGGTTAAGGCAGGGTCTAATTGGTTACCCAGAAGTCTTAGTTACATTTAAATTTGAAATAATTATTGTTTTAGGAACGGATTATCTGGTGCATTTTTAATCCGTTAAATTTAATAGGGGGCAGTTTGAGAATGGTTAAATTCTTAAACAGCTCGCTATTTTTTTGCTAAATTTTTAGTAGTCAATCCCTAAAAAACTGTTTAAAAGCGCGAGGTAAAACTACGCAAAATATATTAAAAGTTTTGAAATTAAGACCTGAAGTGGTTGGAAAGGCTGTTTTATAAGGCTTGGTAAGGGAGGGTGGAAAATCATTTCAAGATTAATCTAATAAAATAATTAAGCAAATTTTACTAAAAATATATTGACATCTCTTCTGGAAACGATTACATTTAGTGCATAGATAATTAAAGGAGATTTGATAGAGATTATGGATGCAGAAGTTAAACAAAGTAAGGGGCGTAAGATCACTTCACGACTAGCTTACTCATTTGGTGCATTTGGTCATGATGCATTTTATGCAACACTTTCAACATATTTTATTATGTTTGTAACCTCCCATTTATTTGATAAAAGTAGTGGGGCACAAGGTACAAAGATGATCGCGTATATTACGATGATTATCGCGGTATTACGTTTCGTCGAACTGGCCATTGATCCGCTGATCGGAAATGCGATTGATAATACTAATTCACGCTGGGGACATTTTAAACCGTGGATTGTAATTGGTGGGACAATTGGTTCAGTTGTTTTAGCGCTTTTATTTACCAGTTTAGGGGGATTGAACACCTCTAACCCAATTTTGTACTTGATCGTTTTTGCTATTTTATATATCACGATGGATATTTTCTATTCATTTAAGGACGTTGGGTTCTGGTCAATGATTCCTGCCATCTCGTTTGATTCGGCAGAACGTGAAAAGACGGCAACCTATGCTCGGGTTGGTTCCAATATCGGACAAAACATCGTTGGTGTCGTCGTTATGCCAATCGTTTTAATGTTTTCAACGAAGGCTAACAGCGGCCAGGGTGATAATCGTGGCTGGATGGCCTTTGGGATTATCATCGCTGCGGTTGCCTTAATTTCAGCCTTTGCGGTAGCTATTGGAACTAAAGAAAACGATTCGGAATTACGTAAAAATACTGAAAAAACTACGTTCAAAGAAGTTTTCAAAGTGTTGGCCCGTAACGACCAGTTGATGTGGTTATCTTTAACTTACGGAATTTACACTGCCGGAATGGCAATTACCAACTCACTTGAACTTTATTACTTTACTTACATTTTAGGCGACGCTTCGAAGTTTACGTTGCTTGGTTCGTTAAATGCCATTATTGGGGTCTTCGCCGTATTGGCCTTTCCTCCATTGGCAAAGAAATTTAGCCGTCGGAAGGTTTTCTTCTTAGCAATTTCAGTTATGGTAATTGCGTTGGCAATGTTTGCCTTTGCGGGTCAATCATTACCAATGATTTTAACCGCTGCCGTGCTATTCTATATTCCACAACCACTGATTTTCTTGGTTGTTTTGATGGTACTCAGTGATTCTGTTGAATACGGACAATTGAAATTTGGTCACCGGGATGAATCGTTGACGTTATCCGTGCGGCCATTACTTGATAAATTAGGTGGAGCTATTTCAAACGGTGTCGTTGGTTTAACAGCTGTTTGGGCTGGAATGACTGCTGGCGCAACAGCTGGTGACGTTACTTCCCATGGACAAGCAATTTTTAAATTGATGATGCTTGGAGTTCCTGCAGTAATGATTTTAACTGGAGCATTCATCTTCTTTAAGAAAGTTAAGTTAGATGAAAAGATGCACGCCCAAATTGTTGATGAACTCGAAAAAACTTGGTCAAAACATTTGGAAACGGATGAAACTCCTGCAGAAATCGAAACAAACTCTGAAGTAACCATTTACCATAGTCCCGTTGCTGGGAAACTGATCAGCTTAGATGGAGTTGCGGACAAGACCTTTGCCAGCGGTAGCATGGGTAAGGGATTTGCAATTCAACCAACGGACGGTCGGGTTTTGGCGCCGTTTGATGGCGAAGTGGTTGCAACCTTCCCAACTCGGCACGCAATTGGCCTTCGCTCTGATCAAGGGATTCTAACCTTAATTCATATTGGAATTGGTACCGTTAACATGCGAGGAACTGGTTTCGTTCAGTACGTTGAAGAAGGCGATCACGTTAAACAAGGCGAAGAGTTGATTGAATTCTGGCAACCGGCAATTAAAAAAGCTGGGCTTGACGATACCGTAATGGTAGTCATCACCAACAAAGAAATGCCTGAATTTGAGTATCTTAAAGACATGGGCAACCTTGTTCAAGATAATGAAAACGTTTTGAAGTTATCGAACGCAAAATTATCTGATTAAATTTTAGTTATAAGAAGAACTTCTCCATTTGAGGAAGTTCTTTTTTGTATGTCCCAAAGACGCTGTAAAAAATATTTCGATATATAGATTTGGTAGGGACCAAACGTGGGACAAAAGTCAATTTGTTCCGGTTAGCTGCAAAATAGCCATTATGCCAGTTTCGGGCATAATGGCTATTTTTACTTTAACGTTCGCAAACTACCGACTTTTATCTAGAAATGGATATTGAAATCGAAATCAATGTCTTGGTCAGCGGGAATGTGGTAACTTTGTTCGACATCCGCACCCCAACTGTCGATCCCACCGACACCGCGAACTGCGCCGTATATGGAGAGCACGGTGCGCCTTGGTAATGGAAGCTCTTCGATGTGCGTGGCATTTTCAAGTTCTGCGGCGGTATACGGTAAACAACTAAAGGCAAATGGCTTTTTGGTTTGGCTAAAAGTCAGGCTAAACGGTTGAAAATCGGGATCTGCATTGTTTTGGGTGGTTGAGCGGGTCACGGTTAGTTGACTGGTTTGCATGTGCATCCCGCATTCTTGAGGCACCAGGTAGGGGGTGACTGGTAATCCGTCAACGTGAAAATGCCCATGCGTTGCGCCTGCTAACCGGTCGGGATAGGTTTCTCCCGAAAGCCCCGTATAATCAAAACTAGTGGCTGTCGTGGGCATAATAAAGCGTAGACCAAACGCGGGTAGTTCAGGCAAATCTGCCTGACCGGTGAAATGAACCGCCGCGTTAATATTACCGTCACTAGTAACGGTGTAAGTGATCGTTACCGAAGTACTTGGTACGGTCGGCGTGACCAAATGGTAGGTTAAGGCAACCTCATTTGCGTACTCCCGGTTAGTGTAACGATTATTAAACGGTGCGATGGGCAAGGGTTGTAGCCCCTGGCCATCAACCGCTAATTCAATTTTTTGACAAGTGGTGAACCGGTCGGCTGCGTACCATTGAGCTGCCTTAACGTCAAAACCATTTCCACGGTCGTTATCAGTAGTTGCCCGCCAGAATAACGGAGCCGGGGTGCGATAGAGCCATTCTTTATTATCAACCACTAAAGACTCGAGGCCCCCGCGCTCGTAGCTAAAAAGATAGTGAAAATTAGGGCCGGCCACTCCTAAACTGCCGTCACCATATATTACGCGTAATTGGCTATTTGTGTAATCCATAATAGTATTTCACCTCCTGCATTGCTGGTTTGGGTGTTCGATCAGCAAACAATAATCCATCTCCCGAAAACTCATAGTCAGAATGGCGTTCATCGAAGTCACCGCCGTAACGAAGGACTTCTTGATTGGTTACCGGATCGTGAACCAAGAGGGCTTGGTCAATGAAATCCCAAATAAACCCGCCTTGGTACATTGGATACTGATCAATTAAGTCGTTATATGATTGCATGCCACCCAAAGAATTACCCATATCATGCATGTATTCACAGTTTAGGAAGGGTTTATCCGGGTTATTTTCTAGGTAACGCGCAATGTTAGCTGGGGTTTCGTACATCCGACTTTCCACTTCAGAAATGCGATCCCGAAATTCGGGCGCCCGGACTACCCCTTCGTAATGAACTAGACGCGAAGAATCGTGTTCTTTATAGAAAGCTTGCATGGCTGCAATGTCTTCTCCCGCAAAGGATTCGTTACCGAGGGACCAGAAAATGATTGATGGATGATTTTTAAACCATTCGTAATTAGAACGGGCACGGTCAACCACGGCTGCTAACCAGTGGGGATTATCGCCGGGAACGTTATAAGAAGGCTCCACGGCGCCCATTTTTTGCCAGGAGCCGTGGGATTCCAAATTGTTTTCTGCCATCACGTAAAGCCCAGCTTCGTCGCAAAGGTGGTACCAGGGAAGCTGGTCCGGGTAATGGCAGGTTCGAACAGCATTGATGTTGTTATCCAGCATAATCTGAATATCCTTGCGCATGTCGTCCAGTGAAATGACTCGACCACTGTGAGCATTCCATTCGTGACGGTTAACTCCGTTGAGCACTAGACGGTGGTTGTTAACATAAATAACCTTGTCCTCGCGCAATTCCACTTTCCGAAAGCCGAATTGATAGGGAACCACTTCTAAGAGTTGGTGCTGATCATCATAAACTTTAATCAGTAATTGATATAAAGTCGGTGAGGTTGGTGACCAGAGTTTTAAGTTGTCGAAGGCAATCTTTTTAAATGAAACTTTACCAGTTCCCGTTTGGGTTTGCGTTGCTAGAAGTTGTTGATCTTGATCAGTCACGCTTAACTCTAAAGTAGCGTTAGTACCAGAAACAGTAGCCTTAACCGTAAGGATGCCACTCTTAAAATCGGCGTTCACCTCGGGTTTAAGATCTAAATCAACGATGTGCGCATCGGGGAAGGCAAGTAAATTAACGTCCCGGAAAATCCCGGAAAAACGGTACATGTCTTGGTCTTCGATAAAGGAAGCGGTACTCCGTTTATAAACGCGCACGGCTAGGAGATTATCACGACCCTGAACGTAAGGGGTTAGATCGAATTCAGAAGGAGTAAAACTGTCTTCAGCATACCCAATAAAATGCCCGTTTAACCAAACGTAGAGGGCTTCCTCGACCCCTTGAAATTGAATGATAACCCGGTGATTTTTAAAAGAATCGTCAAGGTCAAATTTTTTCAGGTATGAGCCAACGCTGTTGTCGCTCGCATCACTAAATAAGCCGGGTTCTAGTTGATCTTGGTTAAGCGTGTACGGCGGGCGCCGATATATTTTACCTTCCCAGGGATACAAGGTATTAATATATTGGATCTGGCTGTAACCTGCTAATTCGATGTGTCCGGGGACTTGAATGGTATCAAAGTCGGCATCATCAAAATTAGGTGAATAGAACTGGAGCGGACGTTCGGATGGCGTCGAAGCAAAATGGAACCGCCAAGTCCCGTTAAGGCTTTTCACAAAGCTACTGCCGCGATTAAGTTCAGCTAAATTGCGGTAGTAATGATGATCGCTGTGGGCAGGAAGTTGGTTCACCCGAAAGACCTCAGGATCATCAAGCCATTGGAGGTTTGCTTGCATAATAAAACTCCTTTCGTAATTAAAAATAAAACGCTTACAACAAAATGATAGAACATAAAGTAACTTAATTGGTGAACACACTGACTACAATGGTGGCCACGTATTCCCATGCGCAATCACAATCGGAACTTATGGGGTTTACGCACCCCGGACGGATAGTACGGTCAGAATGTACTCGGCTAACATTCCGGATTCAGGGGTAGTTACGTTTGACGTGAATAACCTCGAATACGATAAAGCAGCGGGTTGGACGAATTATCCAAAAGGGATGATGAACGAATTGGTTAAAACGGGAGCTAAGTTTGACCACGGATTTGACCTTTACGTACACGGCAACATGCCAGACGGCGCAGGTTTATCTTCCTCAGCTTCCATTGAATTATTGACCGGAGCTATTTTAAACACCGCTTTTAATCTAGGCGTTAGCCAATTAGACTTAGTCAAAATTGGCCAAAAGTGTGAAAATAAATACGTAGGGGTTAACTCTGGAATTATGGACCAATTCGCAGTTGGAATGGGTAAGCAAGAACAAGCGATTTTACTGGACACTAATACCTTAGATTATTCATACGCTCCAGTTAAGTTAGGCAATCACGTAATCGTAATTATGAATACGAACAAACGCCGTGAACTTGCGGACTCTAAATACAACGAACGCCGTTCAGAATGTGAAGAAGCGTTGCGTCGTTTGCAAACTAAGCTAGACATCAACTCTTTAGGTGACTTAACAAATGATGAATTTGACGAAGCAGCTTACCTAATTAACGATGAAACTTTAATCAAACGTGCTCGTCACGCCGTTTCTGAAAATCAAAGAACCATTCGGGCAGCTAAGGCGTTGGCAGACGACGATTTGAAGACGTTTGGTGACTTAGTTACGGCTTCCCATGTTTCACTGCACTTTGATTACGAAGTAACTGGTAAGGAACTAGATACTTTGGCAGAAGCAGCCTGGAAACAACCCGGCGTACTTGGAGCTCGGATGACCGGTGCTGGTTTTGGTGGTTGCGGTATTGCAATCGTGGAAAAAGACCAAGTAGAAGCTTTTAAGGAAAACGTAGGCAAAATATATCGCGATAAAATCGGCTACGACGCTGACTTCTATATTGCAGAAGTTGCCGATGGACCTAAAGAACTTTAATACTAAAAGAATTTTAAGTGACGATTACGCATTGAGAGATTGAGGAGGAATTAGAATGGCTGTCTTAGTTTTAGGTGGTGCTGGTTATATTGGCTCACATGCAGTTGATCAATTGATTACGAAGGGTTACGACGTGGCGGTGGTTGACAACCTTGTTACCGGACATCGCGCAGCAGTAAACGACCAGGCTCGTTTTTACGAAGGAGATATCCGAGATACCGAATTTATGGATTCAGTTTTTACTAAAGAAGATGTGGAAGGCGTGATTCACTTTGCGGCCTTTTCAGTCGTCCCGGAATCAATGAAAAATCCTTTGAAATACTTCGATAACAATACTGCTGGAATGGTGAAGCTTCTCGAAGCAATGGCTAAGCACGGGGTGAAACGGATTGTATTTTCATCTACTGCGGCAACCTATGGCGAACCTAAGCGGGTGCCGATCCAAGAATCGGATCCCCAAGTGCCTACCAATCCATATGGTGAAAGTAAGTTAGCGATGGAAAAAATTATGCATTGGTCAGACATTGCCGATGGAATTAAGTTTGTCGCGTTACGCTACTTCAACGTGGCGGGGGCTAAACCAGACGGCAGCATTGGCGAAGACCACCATCCCGAGACCCATTTAGTACCAATTATTTTACAAGTGGCAGCTGGCGAACGCGACCAGTTACAAATCTTTGGGGACGATTACCCAACTGCTGACGGAACTAACGTGCGCGATTACGTTCACGTGGTTGACTTAGCAAATGCTCACATCTTGGCATTGGAATATCTCAAACAAGGTCATGATAGCGACGTATTTAACTTAGGATCGTCAACTGGTTTTTCAAATAAGCAGATGTTGGATGCCGCTCGTGAAGTAACCGGAAAAGAAATCCCTGCAGTTATGGCACCTAGACGTGCAGGTGACCCCAGCACCTTAGTAGCCGCTAGCGAAAAGGCCCGGAAAGTGCTCGGTTGGCAACCGCAATATGATGACGTTAAGGAAATTATTAAAACCGCTTGGAATTGGAAAGTAAGTCATCCCAAGGGTTACAATGATTGAGGAGGACAAGCATCATGAATAGTTTAGAACAATTTGTCCAAGCCGTAATTGATTCACCATCGCAGTACACCAACTTGGACCATATTTATGTTTATAATCGTGTTTTAGGTTTGGTTGGCGAAGGTGAACCAACTGAAGCCGTTGATGGACAGTTGACGAGTTTGGTAGATGGGTTAGTTAAGACGGCTATCCAAAACGGTAAAATTGAGGATACTCAATCAGATAAGAGCATTTTAGCAGACCAACTAATGGACTTGGTGACGCCGTTGCCTTCCGTTTTAAACCAGCTTTTTTGGGATAAATATCAGGTGAGTCCTAAAGCGGCTACGGATTATTTCTTTAAATTAAGTAAAGATAACGACTACATTAAAACCCGGGCAATCGCTAAAAACGTATCTTTTCCGGCTAAGACGGACTTTGGGCAACTTGAAATTACCATTAATCTCTCGAAACCGGAAAAGGATCCTAAGGCGATTGCCGCGGCCCGTAACCAACCGCAAAATGGCTACCCCTTGTGTCAACTATGCATGCAAAATGAGGGCTATTTAGGTAGGTTAGGTTACCCATCCCGCAGCAATCACCGGATTATTCGGATGACGGTAGGCGGCGAAACTTGGGGCTTCCAATACTCACCGTACGCGTACTTCAACGAACATTCGATTTTCTTAGATCAAGTTCACCGACCAATGGTGATTAACCGACAAACCTTTGCCAACTTATTGGAAATCGTTAAACAGTTACCACATTATTTTGTGGGCAGTAATGCTGATTTGCCAATTGTTGGGGGATCAATGTTGTCACATGAACACTATCAAGGTGGCCGACATGTATTTCCAATGATGAAGGCGCCGGTTGCTAGGACCATTGAATTAGGGGTGAATGGCGTAGAAGCTGGAATCGTGAAGTGGCCAATGTCGACCATTCGCTTGACCAGCAAAGATTCGGTTGCGCTGACGGATGCGGCCGTTAAAATCCATAATACTTGGATGAATTATTTCGATGAAAGTGTGGATGTCAGAGCGTATACCGATGGAACGCGTCATCATACAACTACTCCGATTGCCTATAAAGATGGGGAGAACTACGTGATGGACGTGGTATTGCGGGATAATCAGACTTCGGCAGCATTTCCAGACGGCATTTTCCATCCGCACCAAGACGTACAACACATTAAAAAAGAAAATATTGGCTTGATTGAAGTAATGGGAAGGGCAATTTTACCAGCTCGGTTAAAGACGGAATTGGTAGAAGTGGAAAAGTACCTGTTAAATCAAGACAACCAAATGGCAGAAATGCATAAAACTTGGGCTGATCAATTAAAAGAAACTAAGTCGATTACGCCAGCAAACGTTACTGAAGTGGTCAATACGGCCGTTGGTAATGTTTTCGCGCGGGTTTTAGCTGATGCCGGCGTTTTCAAATGGGATGAAGCTGGTAAGGCAGCCTTTGCTCGTTTCATTTCCGCAGTTAAGCAATAGGGCCGGAATGGGGATCGTTGAACACCTGGTTTAAACATCCCCACGAATCTTTATACGCTTAGCGCGGTAAAGTCAATAAAATAAGAGGCTGGAAAAAATAAAGCAATATTTTCAAGGATAAAAAGATTCTTAACAAGCTGTTTTGGCGGCAATAGGGTCAAAGTATGCGCCAAAATCCAGTCTGTTCCGTTTAACCAAAAAAAGACCGTTACGCCTGCATTCGGCGTAACGGTCTTTTTTGACTAGAGCAAACTACCCGACTTTTAGGCCGTGATTAGATTAATCCTTCCGCAAATAGGCCTTCGCAATGGCTTTTAAACCACGCCGTTTAAAATCGGTAACCGGCTCGCCGTTAAAGTAGCGAATGCCGTCGATGGCTTCTTCAATAGTCATACTTACGGGGTGGTTTTGAATTTGGAAATCTTCCGAGCGACCCATTAAGTAATCAAGGGATACGTCAAGAGCTTCCGCAACCTGAAGTAACTTGTCAGCTCGGGGAGCTTGCGTTTTCCAACGATAAATACTATTAACCCCAATTCCAGCGTGTTGCGCGGTGGTTTTAAGATTCCAATTTTTCTTTAGCTTTGCGGTTAATTTGATCCGGTCGACGAGGTCCATCGAATTCCTCCATTCTAATTATCGAATTCAGTACTTTTAGCGATGACAAATTTTGCTAAAAGTCTGCAGAATAAATAAAAAAATTTTTGCGCGGACTAAATCCCCAAATGACGGGCTTTTAGGGCGTTCTTGTACTAAAATTATTTTACTGAATTCAGTACTTTTTTGTCAATTTGATTATCTTGAGCGTTGCTAAAGCAAATAAAATTAAAATTTAATTAACTTTTTAATGGAAATCTATTTATTTTTACAGCGTTTTCTGGTGTAATAGGGTATAAATATTTAAGGAGGACAATTTATGGAAACTACGGGTAACAACCGCAATTTTCGTTGGTACAACATTGCTTTGATTTCGTTTACGGCCGTTTGGGGCTTGAACAACGTGGTCAATAACTTTGCTAATCAAGGCCTCGTGGTCATCGTTTCTTGGTTATTGATCATGGCGCTATATTTTATCCCTTATACTTTAATGGTTGGACAACTGGGGGCTACCTTCCAAAACGCGGAAGGTGGCGTTTCTTCTTGGATGAAGGAACTCTCCACTAGTCGGTGGGCTTATTTAGCAGCTTGGACATATTGGATTGTGCACGTGCCTTACTTAGCCCAAAAACCACAGGCAATTCTAATTGGATTTAGCTGGCTTTTCCAGAGTAACGGGAACTTTGTTAACCAGACTCCGTCATACATTGTTCAAGCAATAAGTTTAGTAATATTCTTAATCTTCTTATGGATGGCTACTAAAGGCGTTACTACGCTCAATCGCGTGGGAAGTATTGCAGGGATTGGGATGTTTACCATGTCGATTCTCTTCATCATTTTAGGTTTAGCGGCGCCGTTTATTGCGCATTCATCGATTGCTACGGCACACATGGATCAAGTCAGCACTTATATGCCAAAATTTAATTTTAACTACTTCACCACGATTTCCATGTTAGTTTTCGCAGTTGGGGGAGCGGAAAAAATTTCCCCATACGTTAATAAGACGCGAAATCCTTCCAAAGAATTTCCTCTAGGAATGATTTTACTTGCAATCATGGTGGCACTTTCAGCTGTCCTAGGTTCGTTTGCGATGGGAATGATTTTTGACGCCGACCACATTCCTAATGATTTGATGGCGAACGGGTCGTATACGGCTTTCCAAATTTTAGGAAATTACTTCCACGTGGGGAACTTGTTGACCTGGATTTTTGCAATTTCCAATATTTTATCGACTTCGGCAGCGCTCGCAATTTCAGTTGACGCTCCGTTACGAATCTTTTTAAATGACGCTGATAAAAACTTTGTGCCGGCAAGTTTGCGGCGGAAAAATAAGAACGGCATCGCGATTAACGGTTACAAATTAACTGGAATTTTGGTTTCGATCATTATTATCGTTCCTGCATTGGGAATCGGTGGAATGAATGATTTATATAACTGGTTAATGAACCTTAACTCGGTTGTAATGCCAATGCGCTATCTCTGGGTATTCGTAGCGTACATGCTATTGTCGAAGCAAATTAAGAAGTTCAACTCCGACTACGTCTTTGTTAAAAACTCGAAGATTGGCTTTGCTTTTGGATTATGGTGCTTCTTATTTACAGCATTTGCATGTATTTTAGGGGTGATTCCTAAGATTGACTACGCAGCAAATCCAACAACTTGGTGGTTCCAATTGGCAATGAACATCATCACGCCGTTTGTTTTAATCGCGTTAGGGGTCATTATGCCAATGATTGCCAAACGACAAGTTAAGGAAGAACTATAAAGATCACGGATGATTTAAGAATAAAGCTGATAGTTATTGATAACTGTGTTAGCTTGGCGAAAGCTTTGAATCCGATTTTAAAATAAGGGCCTCTCAAGAATTTTAGATTCTGAGAGGTCTTTTTTTATACTCAACGACCTTACTTTTAATGCTGAAAAATTTGACAAATGCGAACATATGTTTGTATAATTAAGCCAATATATTAGTGAGGGTGATGGTTATGCAAAAGTTAAGCGGAATTATTACTTCGTCGATTAAAATCATTAGTTATTCGCCACTCTTAATGCGATTTCAGCTGACGGGTCGTCGGCAGCAAAAATACAACATGCTGATCCATACGCACGCGCTACGGTTTTTCCAAGAAGCACGTCCTGGATCAGCGTTAATAGCACTGGTGCGACCTAACCAACGTGGCCAAATGGTGGTTCGCCAGTTTACAGTCTTCAACGCGGAAGTGCTGGTTTAAAATGAATGCGGATGCTAGGGTGATTTTACAGCGAATTCAACGATATTTTAAAAAGATTCCAAACACATATTATGCAATTAACATTGTCGACGACCGGTTTGACGATTGTTATAACTTCTTTTTCATTGTTCATAAAAAGAACAGTCGGCCACATTCGATTCCTTTGCGGAGGGTGACCCCTTATGATCTTGAATCCTTGAAAGAAGTGGTACGTGAGGTTCGGAAAGTCTACCAATTAACGATTAAGTACACTGGATTTACAACGGAACAAATTCGATGGTTGCAGTCTCCTAAGTAGTGTGTGTTGGCGGACGATTTGCATTAGAATAGCGGTAAAATCATCTTCAAAAATTATTTAATAATGAATTAATCCCTTCCCACTGTGGAAGGGATTTTTTAGTACAGGCATAAAAATAATTACTTTATTTGGGGAACTGTTGGGTACCGAACAGTTTTTTTAGCAGAATTTTGGTAAATTAATTGTGAAATAAATATCAAACTTTCGCTTGAATTTTATCGAAAAAGGGGGTTGGTGGAGTGGATAGTTTAAAGGGCGGTGAGCAAGGGTACGCAATTGAGTTTTATGGTGGCAAAAAAATGGGGATGGTTCCCATCGTGGTTTACATTATCATTAGTGCCGGGTTAGCAATCTTTTTCCAAGTGTATTTGTTGGACCTCCATTGAAAAATATTGATTACACTAAACTAGTTAACGAGATTTAAAAACAAAAGACAGTTATACGAAATACCTCCTACCTAAAAAGCCCCCGATTTTTGTGAATCGGGGGTTTATTATTTTAGATATGTATAAGCAGAATATTTATCTTGACGCAAAAAAGGGGTACAATACAAGCAGAAACATTGTGATGAAATGAACTTGTAAAGTAGAAAGGTTGTTAAGTATGAGATATATTGTTACAGGTGCCGACGGGAAGTTAGCTGGAAGAGTTGCTGAATTGATGTTAAAAGAAGTTAGTGGGGATCAGCTGACGTTCACTTGCTACAAAATGGAGCGCGTACCCAAGGATAAATTGAAACGTTGGGAAGATGCGGGGGTGCGAGTCGTTGAAGCTAACTATAATGATAAGGAATCGATGCTTAAAGCCTTTAAGGGCGGAGATCGACTCTATTTAATTTCTGGTCTTGACGTGGGTAAACGCGTTCAACAACACCGTAACGCAATCGACGCAGCTATCGAAATGGGCGTTAAACACATTACCTATACTTCATTTGTTGGGGCGAGAAATCCAGCGTATAAGCACATTTTTGTAACACCTGACCATACTGCTACTGAAGAATATCTGGAAAGTACAGGCATCAACTATACTGCTTTACGCAACAACCTGTATATGGAAACATTCATGACAATGCGGGCTATGTTAGCCTTTATGTCTAACAATCGGTGGGTCACAACTGCTGGTGAAGGCAAGGCCACGTTAGTATACAAAAATGATTGTGCTAAAGCTGGTGCTGCTTCGCTTCTTGGAAAAAGTACTCGCAAAGTCTACAACATTGTAGGCTCAGAATCAGTTTCTATTCGTCAAATTGCAGAAATGATCAGTAAGCGTTCAGGACAAAAAATCGAATACGTCCCAGCTACACCAGAACAATATTACGATTATTTGGAGGCTTTAGGGATTCCTCATGATATGTCTGGGGACTTTTCAAAATCACCGGCACCATTTAGCGCAAATGACGTTGTTGATAATGACAAATCGGTTGCGGACGGTTTGCTAGATGTTAAATCGAACGGTATTGAGGAATTGACTGGTGATAAGCCTAAGACACCTGAAGAAGTCATTGGTGAGTTCGATTATATCTGGAAAGATCACATCACTAATTGGCGTCAAATGAAATAGCTCTGCGATCCAAGTTAGGGCACCATTATTTTTAATAATGTGCGTAGACTAAAGGACAATGATAGAGAGTAAAAAACTGCTCGGCTAATTCGGGCGGTTTTTATTACGTGTTTGGTATGCAAAATTGTTCAATGTTTAAATTATTCGTTTAGGAACAGATTGGGAGCAGGAGGATAATCTTTCCGTAATACTCATGGATAACTACCCAAAAACAAAAGTGCCACAATCCCAGTATTATCAGAGGATTGTGACACTTTTGATTTATTTCCGTAAGGTTCCCAAAACATCTAAAAAGCGAACGACGGGAATCGAACCCGCGACACAAGCTTGGGAAGCTTGGATTTTACCACTAAACTACGTTCGCAATTGCAAAATTTATTTTAGTCCAGTTTGGAAAAAATGTAAAGTAGAATTTAGTTAATTTACATGGTAAAACGGGTTAGCAAAAAGATTGATTATCTCACTACTTCAACGGGTGCGAATTGACTAGTTTTGGTGCCAATTTATTTTTTCGCGGTTATAATAGATTTGAAACCATCGCATTAACGGAGGAAAACAATGATAAAACAGACATTTGAATTTGATGATGAGTTACGGGTAAATCGTTTAGGGTACGGAACGATGCAATTGCCTGGACACGGTGTCTGGGGGCCCAGTGCCGATGAAGCCAACGCGGTTGCCGTAGCGAAGCGGGTGTTAAATAGTGAAGTTAACTTCATTGACACTGCGGATGCGTACGGACCGTTTTATGCAAATTTATATCTCAAAGAAGCGTTAAGGGACTATCAAGGACCACATAAAATGATTGCCAGCAAAGTTGGGTTTACCCGACAAGGACCGGACGTGTGGACGGTGGTTGGCGACCCTAATTATTTGCGGCAACAGGTAGAATTGAACTTATGGTCTCTAGGACTGGACTCGATTGACTTGATGCAATTGCACCGGGTGGATCCCCGTTTTTCAATTGAAGAACAGGTCGGTGTCTTAGCAGACATGCAAAAAGAAGGTAAAATTAAGCACATTGGTTTGAGCCAAGTTTCGGTAGAAGAAATTAAACGTGCACAAGCGATAGCCAAGATTGCTTCAGTACAAAACCGGTATAACCTGATTGACCGCCGTGACGAAGCAGTTCTCGATTATGCCGAATCCCAACACATGGCGTTTATTCCGTGGTTCCCGTTGGCAACTGGAAAGTTGGCTTCAGACCAAAATAGCATTTTGAACCAAATTGCCCAGAATCATTTGGCAACGCCGAGTCAAATTGCGTTAGCTTGGCTATTACAACGTTCGGAAGTGATTTTACCAATTCCCGGAACCTCAAATATTAAACACTTTGAAAGTAACATTCAAGCGGCGTACATTACGTTGGCACCTAATGAATTTGAGGCCCTTAATCAATTAGCTGGAAAAGTTAATTAGCAAATCAAAACATACTCTGTTATAATGATTCAGTAATAAGTAGAATAGTAGTAATCTTCAGCGTTATCCTAGCGAGTCTGAGTTGATGGGAGTCAGATATAAGGCGGAGATGAAGGCGTGATTCTACGGATATTAAATTAAATAAATAAGTGGATTATTTTAATCAAGTAGAGTGGTACCGCGGGAAATCTCGTCTCTTACATTTAACGATGTAAGGGGCGTTTTTTTTCGCAGAAAGGACGGAAATATGGATTATAAGAATCAAGTTGTTGCAGCATTAAAACCAGTTTTAAACGAATACCTATCGGATAGCGAAATCTATGAAAAGATTGAAGTGCCTAAGGAAAGCAAGCTAGGTGATTTGGCTTTCCCAACCTTTACGCTAGCTAAGGTTTTGCGCAAAGCTCCTCAAATGATCGCCCAAGATTTAGTTGAAAAAATTGACCAAAGCGACTTCGAAAAAGTTGAAGTTGCGGGTCCTTACATCAACTTCTTCCTAGATAAGCAAACCTTTGGTGAAGAAGTTTTAAGAACGGTTCTTGACCAAAAGTCAGCTTATGGTGATAACGATGATGGTCAAAATGGGAACGTCCCAATTGATATGTCATCGCCTAACATTGCTAAGCCAATTTCCATGGGTCACTTACGTTCGACCGTAATTGGTAATTCTTTAGCTCTAATTATGGAAAAAAATGGTTATCACCCAATTAAGATTAACCATTTAGGTGACTGGGGTACGCAATTTGGTAAATTAATTACCGCATATAAACTATGGGGTAGTGAAGAAGATGTAAAAGCTGATCCAATCAATAAACTTTTGGAATACTACGTTCGTTTCCATAAGGAAGATAAGGAAAAGCCTGAACTAGACGACATTGCTCGGGACTGGTTCAAGAAGCTGGAAGATGGTGACGAAGAAGCTACTAACCTATGGAAATGGTTCCGTGAAGTTTCGTTACAATCCTTCAAGCAAATTTACGATAAGTTAGGGATTACGTTTGATTCTTACAAAGGGGAAGCCTTCTATAACGATAAGATGGATGAAATTGTCCAAATTTTGGAAGACAAGGACCTCTTAAAGGAAAGTCGGGGAGCTCAAGTTGTCGACTTAGAAAAGTACAACTTGAATCCAGCCTTAATTAAGAAGACTGACGGAGCTACCCTGTACATTACTCGGGACTTAGCAGCAGCCCTTTACCGTTACCGGACTTACAACTTTGTCCAATCGCTATACGTGGTTGGTGCCGAACAAACTAACCACTTTAAGCAATTAAAGGCTGTATTAAAAGAAATGGGCTATGACTGGTCTGACGACATCCACCATATCCAATTTGGTTTGATTACGCTGAACGGAAAGAAATTGTCTACTCGTTCAGGTCGGGTTGTTCTCTTGGATGAAGTCTTGAATGACGCGGTAACCTTAGCGAAGAAGCAAATCAACGAAAAGAACCCTGATTTAGCTAACGCTGACATGGTTGCAAAAGAAGTCGGGGTTGGCGCGGTAGTCTTCCACGATTTGAAGAACGAACGGACAAACTCCTTTGACTTTAACCTTGAAGACGTTGTCCGTTTTGAAGGGGAAACTGGCCCATACGTACAATATAGTCGGGCACGGGCAGAAAGCATTCTTCGGAAGGCAGATACGGAAGTTACAACCGATCAATTGAAGATTACGGATGCCAATGCTTGGGATACCTTAAAAGCATTGCAAGAATTCCCGAGCGTAGTTCAACGAGCAGCTGCCCAATATGAACCATCAGTTATTGCGAAGTACGCCTTGAGTTTGGCGAAATCCTTCAATAAGTACTACGCAAATTCTCGGATCTTGGCGGACGATGCTGAAAAGCCAGCACGCTTGGCATTGGTTAAGAGTGTTAGTTTAGTACTTGAAGAAGCACTACGCTTACTTGGCGTTAAGGCACCGGACGAAATGTAAAATTAACCAACTGAAATTCAATATAAAAACCAAGCGCGCAAGTGCTTGGTTTTTTTAGTGGAAGAAAACGAAGTAAAATTGGGCGAGTGCTCTTAATTAAAAGCACATCAATCTCACCAAAATTTAATATAATGGACAAACTACAGTTTTTTTAACAAAAATTGCGGATTTTAGTCCTTTACCGTCAAGTTACTGGGGTGGTAATTTTTTTCTAACATAGTAGGCGTCAAATCAATTTTAAAAAAAGGAGTTTTTCTATGATTTCGCCAACCATCCAAACGGAAATCAAAAAATTTTATATGGCTCAACGAATACTGTTATAATTCAATTGCGATCACTGATTTAGAAGTGTACATAGTTCCGGTAACGGAAATCCGACGGGTAATTATTCATAACTACGCTTGTCTAGTTTCGTTTATCCAGCGGATGGAAAGGCTAATTGAACGTACAACTAGCTTAATTGAACAGACTACGAGTTCGAACGCCACCCAACGAGTTTGCCAGGTGTTAAGCGGCTTAAAGGCTGAATACGGACAAAAAAGAGGGACGGTGCGTCAAATTCCGTTTCAAATTTTGTTAAAAGACTTAGCGGTGTTGAGTGGGACCACTACGGAAACGGTGACGACGGTTGTAAAACAACTTCAGCAACAAAATAAGATAAGGTATAATCGAAAATTGATTTCGTTTATTTGATTTAGGACGGGGATGAATTATGAAAAAAGACGTACGACGCGAGAAAATTTTAGATTTAATTAACGAAAAACCGATTTCTACGCAATTGGAATTATTGCAGGCACTGGCGGATGCGGGGATTAAGACAACCCAAGCAACCCTTTCGCGAGATATTAAAGAAATGCACTTAGTTAAGCAGGCCGACATTACGGGTGCACTAACGTACCGGGTGATGGACTCCAAAGAGCAAATTGAGCCGGACAATAGTCCTATTCGGGAAATTTTTCAAGAGAGCGTGACTAAAATTACGCAAGTCCAGTTCATCAACATTGTTAAAACGATTCGGGCTAATTAACGGGATCAACGAGAGGCTTTCTCGTTTTTACTTATTAAGACCAGTTTAAAAACCTTCCGTAGGTAAAGGAAACCTTATAGAATATGATAAAATACCAACAGTATCGTAATCTGTAATGAGGTAATATTAAATGGAAAATTTTTGGAATGCGATTAAAGTATTTCTGCAAAAAATTGGGGGCTTTTTTAGCTGGATTTGGCAAAAGATTCACCCATTTTTACACAAGTACTGGCATCGTTATCAATTAACCCGCTGGATTATCGTGATTGTTTTAGCGGTTATTTTTGTCACCAGTGCAGTTTTAACGTATCAAGCCAAAACTGCAAACGTTAAAAATTTAAAAGCGGCCTTATCGCAGCCAACGTTAGTTTACGACAAACATAATGAAAAAGCGGGGAGCTTATATTCCCAAAAGGGAACTTGGGTAGATTTAGATAAAATTTCACCTAACGTCCAAAATGCGGTAATTGCTACCGAAGATCGCAATTTTTATAAGGAATACGGTTTTTCGGTGAAAGGAATTGCCCGGGCCTTCGTGATGTACGGCATGAATAAGGTGTTGGGGCGCAATTACATTTCCGGTGGTGGGAGCACGTTAACCCAGCAGCTGGTAAAGAACGCATTTTTGTCCCAACAGCAGACCTTTACGCGAAAGGCTAAAGAGTTATTTTTATCAATTGAAGTGGAAAATGTTTATACCAAAAAAGATATTTTGGCAATGTACTTGAATAACGCCTACTTTGGTAATGGAGTTTGGGGAGTGCAGGATGCATCTGAACGTTACTTTGGGGAGAGCGCTGCCGAATTGACGGTTCCGCAAGCCGCCGTATTAGCGGGAATGCTAACTAATCCTAGTGCATATAACCCGGATGACCACCCTAAAAACGCACTTTCTCGACGAAACGTGGTCTTAAACTTGATGGCAGAGACGGGAAAAATTTCGGATTCTCAAGCTAAAAGCTATGCGCAGACCCCGATTGTTACGTCTAATAACTACTCCAATGAAGACGGTTATAAGTATCCCTACTACTTTGATGCGGTGATTGACGAAGCAATTAACCGTTACGGCCTGACTGAATCGGACATCATGAACCGCGGTTACAAGATTTACACCTACCTGGATCAAGGTAGCCAAGCGGGAATGCAGGATACGTTTGATAACGCGAATAATTTCCCAAGCAATGCTACCGACGGTACTAAGGTTCAAGCAGCTTCGGTAGCGGTTAATGCTGATGATGGCGGAGTGGAAGCCATTGTTGGGGGACGTGGCGAGCACGTCTTCCGGGGTTATAACCGGGCAACCCAAATTAAACGGCAACCGGGCTCAACGTTGAAACCAATCGCGGTGTACGCGCCGGCGCTCGCTAGTGGTTACCGGTACAGTTCAATTTTGGAAGATAAATTGCAATCGTACGGGACTAATCACTATAAACCGGAAAATTACAACAACCAGTATTCTGGAAAGATTCCGATGTATCAAGCGCTTGAGCAAAGTAAAAATGCGCCGGCCGTTTGGCTATTGAATAAAATCGGGGTTGATAAGGGATACGATTACGTTAAGAAATTTGGCCTTAACCCGAGTGAGGGCGACAAAAACCTTGCCATGGCTCTTGGAGGGCTGACTAAAGGGGTATCCCCAATTCAACTTGCTTCGGCATACACGGCCTTCGCTAACGATGGCAACATGTCTAAACCACGTTTTATCCGCAAAATCGTGGATGCTTCTGGAAAGACAATCGTTAATAACACCCCTGAAAAGAAACGGGTAATTTCCAAGAAGGTCGCTAATGAGATGACCAGCATGATGCTGGGGGTTTATGGTGATAGCGCTGGAACTGGGTACGGCGCGGAACCAAGCGGCTATACAATTGCTGGTAAAACTGGTAGTACCGAAGCCGATACAAGCGGGAATTCGGAAGCCACCCGGGATAAATGGATGGTTGGCTACACTAAGGACGTGGTGGTCGCTACTTGGGAAGGATTTGACGACACCAATAAAGACCACCATTTGGAAAATATAACTGGTGTAGGGATGAACAGCATGTTCAAAGTCGAAATGAGCGAAATTCTACCAAATACCAAGGGCACGACGTTCCAAGTTAAATCTGCGTCATCGTTAGCAAACAATAATGGCAACAGTAGTGCAGGAAATCTTTGGGATAATATTGAAGATGGAACTTCTTCCATTAAAGACAGTATTTCCAAAGGTGCTAGCGGTGTTAAAGAAAAGGCTGGCGAACTTTTCAAAGACGCGAAAAAGTTTATCATGGGGCAGTGATTCCAGTATTAAAAATTAGTTCTAAATGATATAATTGAACTGTTAAATCAGAGGAGGCGCACTATGACTGTAAACATTTATGATACCGCAAATAAAATGGAACAAGAGCTCCGTCTAACCAACGAATACCAAAATTTGAAACAATCTTTTGAAAAAGTTCAACAAGACGAGAACGCAAGTGCTTTGTATAAGAAGTTTCAAGATATTCAAAGTTCGCTTCAACAAAAACAAATGAACGGCGAAGAGTTAACCGAAGACGAAATTAAAAAGGTTCACGAAGTCGCTGGTGAAATCGAAAAAGTGGACTTGATTAAAGACTTGATGGACAAAGAGCGGAGTCTTAATCAGTTGATTAATGATGTTAATCAAATCATCATGAAGCCGATTCAAGAGTTGTATCAAGGATAACTCTGGGACGGCAACGTGATGTTGTTCATTCGGTAAATGGCTGCGTAAGTAGTAGGCCGATTTAAAATTGGTAATGATAATAAAACGAAAAAGAGGCTGGAAAAGAAATTCCTTGATTAAGGATACTTTTTCCAGCCTTATTTTTGATAAAAGTAATGCTGATAAGGAGGACAAAAAATGAAGTTTATGCACGTAGCGGACGTACATTTAGGTAGCCCGTTTCGGGGCCTTAAAAACATACCGGAACGCTTACGTAAGGTAGTGGTTAATTCGACAAAATCGGCTTTTGCAAAGTTAGTGCAGACGGCCATCGAACAACGGGTTGATTTTGTTTGCATTGTGGGCGATCTATTTGATAATCCTCGTCCTGATATTGACACGTTGAGTTTTGCGGCGGACCAGTTAGACATACTAAACCAAGCCCAAATACCAGTCTTTTTGAGTTACGGAAATCACGATTACCTTAACGCTAAAATTCCAACAACTATCTTTCCAGAAAACGTCACAATATTTGGTCCAGAAGTGGAAACTAAAAAATTAACGACGACGGACGGAACGATCGTGGGGTTAACTGGTTTTAGCTACGCCAAACGGGCGGAAGTAACTTCGCGAATTGAAGAGTACCCAACTAATGACGGACAATTTGATTTTCAAATTGGTCTTTTACACGGGAGTATGGATGGGTTACATGCCAGTGAAGCAAGGTACGCGCCGTTTACCCTTAGCCAATTATTAGATAAGAATTACGATTACTGGGCTTTAGGACACATCCACAAGCGCCAGATTTTGCACGAGGATCCCGTAATCGCTTATGCTGGAAATACGCAGGGACGACACATTAATGAGACTGGGGCGAAAGGTGCCAGCCTCGTTACTTTGGAACCTAACCAAAAGGCTAAGGTAGAATTTGTCCGTAGCGACGTGGTGGAATGGCAGAGCTTGACGGTGGCTGTTGAAGAGGGGGCGGACTTTCAGAGCGTATTGGGCAACATCTTACAAAAGGCCGGCACCATTACGTCCCCTTCTTTTAAATTAATGAGTGTTAGTTTAGCTGGAAGTAACCATTTGGCACCCGAAGTTTTGGAAGAATTAAGTAACGGCCTGGGACTATCCCAGCTACAAAAGCAATTAGACTCCGCTGAAGAGTGGGTATACCGCATTTTACTGAAGGTGGATGAGCAAACGCCAGTATTTTCCGAATTGGACCGTACTTATTGGCACCAGGCCGCTGAACAGGTTTTTACGCCTAAAACGGTTCAAAAGCAACTGGGGCGGCTAATGGAGTTGGATTTTATCGCCGAAGCTTACCAAGCCGATTTTAATCCAGAAGAACTCCGCGAACGAGTTGAAATTATGCTACAACAACGCAATGCGCTGGGGGATGATTAACGATGAAAATTAAGCGAATTGAAATCTATGGATTTGGTAAATGGCAGAACGTGACGTTTGATTTACAAAACGATTTACAAGTGTTTTACGGGCTTAATGAAGCCGGAAAATCAACCCTGCGACAGTTCATTTACAGCGTCTTCTTTGGTTTTGCCCAAGGAAGGGGTAGTAACAAATATTTGAAATACGTACCCAAAAAAGGACGTGGTTCGGCTGGATATGGCGGGGCTATTGAAATTGACTACCAAAATCACCCGTATCGAATTGAGCGCGTGAAGGGAAAAAATGGCGGTACGGTAACCATCAAGGATTTACTTGATCAAAGTACGGTTACTAACGATTTCTTAAGTGAGATGTTGGGCCCAATTGACCAACATACATACGAACGTTTACTAGGTTTTAACCAAAGCGACTTAGATGATTTTAACGACTTGGGAAACCGGGACGATTTGCGTCGCCATATTTTACGAATGGGCGCCGTGGGTAGTGAAGAATGGATTCAATTTGAAAAAGATTTAAAAAAAGATGCTGATAAAATGCATACGGCTAGTTCACGGACCCGCGAGCTAGATAAAAAAATTAAGCATTATGAAAAAGCTAAACAGCATTTACAAGATGACCGTGATCAATTACCGGATTACCAAAGTGCAAAGGCTTTAGAAGATCAAAACCGCGCAGAATTACAAGAAATCCGGCAGCAAATTAGTCAATTATCCAAGCAAACTAGCCACCAGCAAAAATTATTAGACGCGTGGAGTAACTACCAAAAAATCACTACGTTACGGCAAAGAGTTCAAAAGGCATCTAAAGCTGATTTGCAATTGGATTTAGGACAAATTAGTCGACTAGCGGATCAAATTCGGAAAGTAGAGGAAAATTGCCAACGGACTCAGCAAAAGCTACAAAACTTGCCGCCTTTAGCGCAGAAAGCGGATGATTTAGATCAGTTAATGGATCTGCAAGCTAAGCTACCGGTAGCTAAGGTCAATCGGGATGAATTAGATAAAGCACAGCATCAACAAACCGAATTAACCAACCAACTTGCCGAATTACAAGAGAATAATTCGGTCGACTTAGGTAGCGTGGAACCAATGGATTCTGCCACCCTTAAGCAAGTTAAACAACTTTTGCAAGAACAAGCTCAAGCGGCTGCTAAGGTTAACCAGTTGAGAAGTGTGCCGTCACGGCAAACTGCGTCAACGAACAAGTCGACTAACGGTAACCTGATTTGGGGCGTGGGAGTTGTTTTAGCGGCGGTTGATTTCTTCTTACCGGTTAACGCAATTATTAAGCTAATTTTACTAGCCGTAATTATTTTGGGAGCATACGGGGTGGTTAAGCAAGTTGATCAGCCTGCCCAACCAGCAGACAATGCGGTGGACGATTTGCAAACCGCGGAAGCAAGTGGGCAGCAAATCGATGAAAAACTTCGCCAAATTGGTGTCCAAACTGGTTTTGACGTGGTTCCAGCGACGGAGTGGGTATTTTTACAAAACGAAGTGGTGAACTATCGCCAGCTCGAACAACGGTTGGCTGAACTTAAACAACGGCAAACGATTTTACGGGGGAAGCTTGCTGATTTTTGGCAAACGGCAAAACCAATCTTACAAATTGACGAAGCCCAGTCCCAACCATCGCTAAACGAACTTACCAAATGGGTGACCGAGCGAATTCAGCAAATTCAACAACAGCAAAGCCAAGTGCAGACTCAGAAAATTTTGACGCAAAACTTGAACGAGCAGCAGGCGG